>TBL_comb47_HYPODRAFT_10001857_pt1 | contig 26906 bp, 23 predicted proteins | sample TroBogypolimnion_40_FD_10682 | JGI IMG/M metagenome (IMG submission 10682) | reverse complement strand
ATAAGCCTGGTTGGAATTGGATACGGTTCATAGCCATGACAATCTCTCTTTGCTAGGTTTGTTTGGGTCAGTATGCACCTTATAATTGAGAAAATCTGGTTTAGCTGAAGCATCTTGCTAATCAGGTTAAGTTTAGTAATCTGTGCATGGAGATGAGGCGATTAAATCCACATAGGGTAAACTGTCCATAACCTTTACTAATCCCCACAACTTTCATTAGCTATCTAATGCTGCACATACAATGAACTACACCAAAATACTTGAAGAATTAAACCAGGCCTCATTATTTGATTTGCATCGATTACAATCGGCTATTTATCAAGAATTAGTGAATCCAACGCGGATCAATCTGATTAAAGCCCAATTAAAAATTGGCCAATCCATCAGCTACTTTGACCCGCAAGCAAATGATCTGATTGATGCTGTAATTTTAAAAATTCAAAAAACTCGTTGTTTAGTAAGAAACGTAAAAGACAATAAATCTTGGAATCTGCCTTTTTATTATCTGAATCTCAATGAGGTAAACGCTGATATTCAACCAGCGCACAATGCCGTTGGCATCCCCAAAAGTTCTTTAAAAGTCGGTGCCAAAGTGGGATTTAAAGATAAAGATAACAATGACCTGTTTGGCGAGGTGATTCGCCTTAACCCAAAAAGAGCTACTGTTAGAATCAATGAACACTGCAAATGGCTAGTCAATTACAATAATTTGTTTTACGTGATTGAGGGAGAACTTGGCGATACAAAAGAACAGACGTTTATCCCGCATGATTTGTAACCTGCACCAAACCATAAGAAGCTACACAAGTTCATCGCGCCCTCTTTTGGGAACGATGAGAAGTCACAAACACCGTAGGGGCGTATGTAATAAGCCCCTACCAGTCATCACCACAACAGCCTAACGACGCGGCTTTTATTTTAGAATTATTTCTTAAGCACCTTGCTACGCGCAAGATCAACTAACTTCATTGCAAAATCCAACAATGGCTTACGTTTAACGACAATCGCATAGCCCAACAAACCTAATAGTAAACCATCGAATAAGCGAGAAAATGCCGATGGGCCTTGTTGCGAAGCGGCAAGAGCCGCTTCTGAAGCCTTAACCGGTGCGATTTGCACAGCAACTTTAGACGGCTTAAATTCAGCTTTTAAATCAGGCAAGCCTAAGCTACCCCAGGCATCATAATCTTGCCAAATGGGGTATTTACCTTGCCATAAAGATTTAGAAAAATACGGCGCCAAACTCATACCGTGTGCAGTAGGAATACCTCTGTCATCTACAAAACCTTTGTAAACCACTAGACTAATATCCCCCCCTTCACCATGACCATCGGTGGTAAATGATTTTTCAACGTGATCATGAAACATCCAGATACCTTGACCAAAACTATTTAAACCATCATCCACGCCGCTTAATGACAGATCAAGTCGTTGCGCAGGTACCATGCCATGAACATCTCGCTGTATATAAGAGCCAGGGCCATTATCGACGCCATCGTAATGAGTTACGGTCGGTTTATGACCATGTATGTGCATGGCCAATGATTCAGTATGACCATTTAAAACTCGAAGCTTAACTTGTTGATTCTCTTCCATGTGTATCAACGATTCCCTTAACGTATAAGGAAATGATCGACCATTAAGCATGAAATAATCATCCGTAGCATCGGTGGTGTCATATTCGGTATTCATGTGCTTGGCAACCAAGCGCGGATCATTGGCTGAGCGTGCAACCAGCTCATGTAATTCTTTATCCGCTGATTGGTAATGCAAATCATATTCACGGGCGTATTTTTCAAGCACAGCCACAGACGGATGACGAACTTGACCTGCACCTACGTTCAAGGTTTGCACCCAGTTATTAGGACGATTTTCTTCAACCACAAAAATACCCTGCAAGCCCATAGGAATGTGAGTATGCGGCTGTACATGGCAATGATAATACATGGTGCCAGGTTGCCTAGGCTTAATCACATAGGTTTTACTTTGACCAGGCATAGTATCCATGTTGCTAGTTTGCGCAACACCATCGTTACCCGTACCGCTATGATCCATAAAAGGATGATCTATGCCGTGTAGATGAATAGAGTGTGGTAAATAATGCGTGTTTTCTAAAATTATCCAAACCACATCATCTTGTTCAACCCGAATAACCGGAGACGGTACTCGTAACAAGGGATTGGCTTCCAACTCATATAAGCTTTTAGTCGACATATCACGCGTTTTAGGCGCATACACCCAAAAAGTCGGCTGTATACCTGGAGCAATATCAAAGGTAGTGGTCGGATCTTTCATATCAGGCGTATGACCATTAAGCTCCACGACTTCTAGCTTAATAACAATTTTATCTGGATCGCCATCACCATCGACATCGTCTGATACCGTTATCGCATCGGCTGCTAGTTGCGTTTGCATTAAGGTATCCATAGAAATACCATTAGTGCCTTTAACAAAAGCGGCTATATCCGCTGGATTGTCAGGGTTACAAAGCTTAGATTCTTGTATAGCTACCCCATCAATTGATTGTGCTTTACGCCAAGCGGGGTCAGTAAATTCAGAACAAACCTCCTCGACTGGCCCAGTATCAACCTTGATTGAAGGAGGCAAATCACTAGCCGCTTGACTTGCCACATGTACCAAGAGCAGTGCAGTAGCTCCAATATAGGTAATAAATTTCTTACGCATACAACTTCCTCAGAAAACATTCGGTTGAGAATGAGACGCCGCCAGAGCGGATTATTTATTAATTTTTTCTATTCTAACGTAATAGTTCACTTAAGTCTTTTCTGAACGTTAAAAGCATCATCTAATATCGCCCTATATTGCAAAGTAAACCCATCTTGCTAGTTCGATTTTTTCTACTACAGTCAGTTACTAAGCAACAGTGAGCTTTACCAATGCCTGTGGTTTTGAGATTATAGTCAGTATCGACGTAGCGATAAGAGTATTCGACAGTGTCGCTTTAATGCGTCAAGGTTATACGCTTTGGCTATATCAACCTAATGACTTAAACATAATTCTATATCGTGAAAAATCAAGCTCCTCACTATTTAGTCGGTATCGACTTAGGCACCACCCACACCGTAGTCGCTTATGCCAGCACTGAAAAATCAGCAACTGAGATACATTTATTTCATATTGAACAACTGATCGCGCTAGGTGAAGTCGCTGCCCAACCTTTACTACCCTCAGTACGCTACCATCCGGCTCCCGGCGAACTATCAGCAGCTGATGTAGCGTTCCCTAGCTACCATCAAGACACTGAAATAGTCGGTGATACGCCTATCATTGGACTCGCTGCACGTCTATTAGGTGCGAAAAGTAAAGGTCGCTTTGTAACTAGCGCTAAAAGTTGGTTATCACATCCGTCTATTGATCACAGTGCCGACATTTTGCCTTGGGGCAGCGAAGATGATGTTAGCAAAGTGTCACCTATTGCCGCTAGCGCTAGTTATTTAGCACATATCCGCACCGTTTGGGGGCATCAATTTCCAGACGCGCCCTTAGAGCAACAAACATTGGTCATTACTGTACCGGCTTCTTTTGACGAATCGGCTAGATCATTAACGCTGGAAGCGGCCCGTATGGCCGGACTCAAACAAGTCCGTTTATTAGAAGAGCCGCAAGCCGTGTGTTATGACTGGCTAAAACGCAATAGCAATACTATTAATAAAGCCTTAGCTAAAGTCCATTTATTACTGGTTTGCGATGTAGGTGGCGGCACCACTGATTTGACATTGATTAAAATAGAATCCGGCGTACATGAACCCAAACTAACGCGCATTGGTGTTGGCGATCATTTAATGTTGGGCGGAGACAATATTGACTTAGCCTTAGCGCATTTAGCCGAACAGCGCTTGATTAATGGTGAGCAACGCTTATCAGCCGCCGATTTATCACAATTATTAGAGCAATGTCGTTGTGCCAAAGAACGATTATTAGCTGAAGATGCCCCAGAACAAATGACCGTAACTTTACTTGGAGGAGGCTCCAAGCTGATAGGTCGCTCACGCTCAGTCATATTAACTAAAGACGAAGTCAGAAGCATTGCCTTAGATGGTTTTTTTCCTTTATCAGCATTGGATGATCTGCCCGACAAAAAACGCAGTGGCATCGTTGAATTTGGCCTGCCCTATGCAGCGGAACCTGCGATCAGTAAACATATCGCCGCATTTTTAAAACATCATGCCGCAGCGGCTCATGAAGCCTTAAAAGGCGAAGGTAGAGTGCCCGATGCTCTGCTACTGAATGGTGGCGTGTTTCGTAGCCAACCTATTACTCAACGCCTTATACATTTACTGAGTTCCTGGAGTACAAAACCACCAGTTTTACTGGAAAATAAACACCCTGAACTCGCGGTCGCTTTCGGTGCTGTTAGTTATGCGATGGCTCGCCGTGATAAACAACTCAAAATCGGTGGAGGTAGCGCACGCAGCTATTTTCTAATTATTGATACCGATCATAATAGCGTCCAACAAGGTATTTGTATTTTACCTAGAGGCAGTGAAGAGGGCGAAGAAGTCATCTTAAAAGATCGGCACTTTGCTCTACGCTTAGGTATCCCTGTCCGCTTTCATCTTGCCTCAATTAGTACTGATGCTGTCTTTACAGCCGGCGATGTTACTGACATCAGTGACTTATTTCATTCGCTACCACCACTGGCCGTAGCCTTTGAAGGCGATAGTAGCACACAAAATACAGAGGTGATTGTGCAATTAGCCGTCACCCAAACAGAAGTCGGTACCCTTAAAATACAATGTGTTGCGCTTAATAATAACGAACAACGTTGGGATGTAGAATTCCAAATTCGTAAGCAAAGTCGCGCACGGTTGCCTCAAGACACGAGTTTACCGCCCCAATTTGATGCTGCCATTACCCAGATACAAAGTATTTTCGGTTCCAAATCCAAAGACATCGCTCCCAAAGCCGTCAAAAATCTTCGAGCTGATTTAGAAAAACAACTAGGCTGTGCTCGCACAGAATGGGATACACCCTTACTTAGAGGACTATTTGCCAGCTTATTAGAGGGCTCAAAATATCGTAAGCGCTCAGAAAGCCACGAACGCGTCTGGTTAAGTTTAGCAGGATTTTGTTTGCGCCCGGGCTTTGGCTATCCCTTGGATGACTGGCGTGTAGAACAGCTTTGGAAAACCTATCAACAAAACATACAATTTGTTAATGATACCCAAAACTGGACAGAATGGTGGACACTTTGGCGACGCATTGCTGGCGGCTTAACAGGCACTGCACAAGAACAACTATTTGCCGATATCACTAAATTCATTAACCCTGCTGCAGCCAGACAAGTCGGTGTCGCCAAACTTATTAAAACTCGTGGTTATGATGACATGGTTCGACTTGCCGGCGTTTTAGAACGCTTACCTATCGATAAAAAAATTCAACTAGGCGAATGGCTATTAAAACGCTTACAAAAAGCAAGCGAATCTAGCCAAACATGGTGGGCTGTTGGGCGCATTGGAGCCAGACAACCTTTTCATGGTAGCAACCATAATGTCATCCCTCCCGACAAAGTCGCAGACTGGTTAACTCAAATACTCGCTGTCGATTGGAAAAAAACACCCCAAGCAGGATTCGCCGCTACGCTAATTTCTCGTCTCAGTGGTGATAGAACCCGTGATATTGATGATGAACTGCGCCTACAGATCATCGCTAAACTCAAACTTAGTAAAGCACCCGCCTCATGGATAGAGATGCTTGAACAGGTTAAACAACTCGATGAAAAAGAAGAGCAACTTATTTTTGGTGAAGCATTACCGCCAGGTTTAAAGCTTATTCATTTACCTAAAGAGTAAACAGTCCAGCAGTGTATGATGTGAAGCCTAAAGACTGACTTAACGCCTTGCAAGTCCGTCTAGCAATTAACCTCACAAAGTCCAAAAACTGTCATCGTGACCTAACTTATGAAGATACTGAATATTCATTTCAAGAACCCGAATTCATTTCAACACTGACTAAGAGGCATTACCCCATGACAGCCATTGACTACCACAGTATTATAACTATTGAACAAGGCAAACGCAGCGGTAAACCCTGCATTAGAGGCTTAAGAATTACTGTTGATGACATTCTTGATTGCTTTGCTTCTGGTATGAGTGAGCAAGAGATTTTAGAAGATTATGATTATTTAACTCAAGATGATATTAGGGCATGCTTTGCTTATGCAGCCGATAGAGAGCGCCATAGTCGAGTTATTAGCGCATGAAGTTATATTTGATGAGAACCTATCGCCTAAAATGGTACTAGCTTTAGAAGATATTTTTCCTCATTCAGCGCATGTAGATAAAATTGGGTTAGGTGGTGATTCTGATGATGCCGTATGGCAATATGCTAAAGAAAACGGCTTTATGATCGTTAGTAAAGACTCTGACTTTTATGAAAAGAGCATTTTCTTTGAGCATCCTCCAAAGATAATTGTAATAAAAAGCGGTAACTGCACGAATCGACAAATTCAACTTATATTAAGAAATAAGGTGAATGTAATCGCTGACTTTTATCAAAATAACGAAATTTCATTTATCCGTATTTCTTGAATCAAACAACGATGAGGCCATACACCATGAGTATAATTACTTTTGATACCTTACATTTTGCCAATAGACTCAAGTCAGTTGGCTTTACGGATGAGCAGGCACAAGTATTAATCGAGTTACAGTTATCAGCCATGAATACCATGCTTGAGCAGTTAAAACAACCTGCACGATTAGCCGACTTTGCTGGAATATTAGAAGATTTACCCTCATTTTCAGGAGACCCGCTAGAGATTCAGAAGGTTATGCGTAATGAATGGGATTGATACGATTAATCCTAGATAACGATTTAAGCAGTAAGCTATACCCCCCTGATATAATCTATTTAACCGGATAGGCTTACAAGCTAGATTCATTAAAGTTTCCGGTTAATTACTTCGTAATGATTGCACCTTAATGGAGTGTTTTTTGATAAGTGAATCTGTTTTAGACGTTGAAACAATTCTACCAACCACGCCAATTGCATTAATACCGATAGTTAAGCATTTTTAAGATGCTAACAGATACAGAACAGCGCATCTTACTGACTATGGAGTATTATAGTATGAGTATAGGGACAATAACGGCTTTCTATATGTCCCATAGGGGAGATAGTTGCCCATCAGAGATAGTATGTTAGTGGAACTTTTTTGGACGCTGCAAGTTGGCCTGAACTGCCCCCTCATTCGAGCGCTAAGGATAAGCCTGATCAAGCCGGTGTTTTAAAATTAAGCCGCTCTCAATTCCATATAGACACGTAGCCCTAAGGCCGCTGCAATATTAACTAAAGCGTCCAGTGAAAACCTTGATACACGGCCACGTAATAGATCGTTAATACGTGGTTGCGTTACACCGCAATGAATTGCGGCATCGGATTGTTTCCAATCATTAGCATTGATGATTTTTCTTCATGTGGATTAATTATCCGATTGAATATAAAAAAACAACAGCCTATTTGTGCCTAGTATTTTGGGAAGCGTTGCCTATGACTAATGCAAATTAGCTACTTTCTTATGGTGTGTTTTCTCAAGCAAGCNCATGGTGTATTATGTAAGCACATGAAAAGTGTTCACCAAGGCGTTCACCAAAAAACTAAAGCCTACCAAGCACAACCATATAAAACAATAGCTTATGCGTATACTCAACATACATTTCAAAAACATCAACTCACTGGAAGGTGAGCATAGCGTCAATTTTGAACTAGCCCCTTTTATCGACACAGGTGTTTTTGCTATTACGGGGCCAAATGGTTCAGGAAAATCCAGTATTTTAGATGTCATTACCTTAGGTTTATATGGTGAAACCTTTCGGTTTAATCGTCCTGCCGATCATGTTATGACTCAACAGACCAACGATTGTTTTGCAACGGTTGAGTTTTCCTTAGATGGCGAAAAATACCGGTCAAATTGGTCTGCTAGGCGAGTAGCAGATGATGCTAATCCTGGGTTATTAGCGATTGAAATGAGTTTATCTCGCATCTCCGATGACAAAATATTAGCCGAAACGCCACAACAGGTCTGTACTCAAGTAGCTGAGATCACCGGCATGAATTTTCGTAGCTTTACGCGCTCAATCTTATTAGCGCAAGGTGACTTTTCTGCCTTTCTTAACGCTCTGGACAATGAGCGCATGGATATATTGGAAAGAATCATCGGCAGCGACATTTATGCCGATTATAAAAAAGAATTATTGGATAATGCCGATAAAGCACAAAAGACACTAGATCGCCTAAAACAAGAGCTAGATAGTATTCCTTTGATGAATGCCGACAAGTTGGACGCTTGCGAACAAGATTTAAATGATTTTAATGAGCAGCTCACTGAGTTACAAGAACAGCAACAACACACGAAACAGCAGCAACTGCAATTAACAGTGATCACTACGCTTAAAACCAACATAAGCAATCAAGAAAATGACTTAAAAACAGCGCAGAGCCAACTAGCAGATTTACAACTAAGTCTTACCAAACTTAGTGCAGGTCAAGATGCTTTACTCTTTAAAGACGATATTAATACTATTGCAGAAAAAGAACGGCTAATCAAACAAGGACAGCTTAAATTAAATGATTTCCAACTCGAACTTAGCCAACTTAAAGCTCAACTAGGTGCTAATCAGACCGCACCCGAAGCATTGGCCTATCGTTCATTCAGCGAGCAACAACAGACTTTAGAGCATGTAAAAACCCAGCTTAGCCAATCCGACTTAACGATTCAAACCGAAACCACGCAATGGCACTCATTATCAGAACAGTATGGTGATAAACAGGCAGCACTAGCCCAATTAGCTCATTGGCTAGAAGACCATGCGCTTGATGAATGCTTATTAACCGATTTTCCTGAACTAGGTGTATTAAAGAAATGTCGCTCAGAATTATTAGAAACTAGCAAAAAACAAACATCATTTGGTAAGCACTCTAAAAAAGCGCTAGCAACGTTTAAGAACAATACTGGCTCTCTCGCCCTAGAGAGACAAAAACAAGCGGAACTCAATCAAAAAATACCTTTAGAAGAACAAGAACTCATTAGCCTAGCCGAAGGCCATAGCACAGATGACCTTGATGCCGTGCGCATAGAGCAGCTAGAACGGGTTAAAGACTTACAACAGCTCTATCAATTAGCTAAAAAACATCAAAAACTAACAACAGGCGGTAGTTTTTTCTCCTTATTTAAAGCCAGAGAACAACCCGATTTTGATATTGAAGTCTTGACCATTGAGCTTGAACGCTTAAGACTGGACATGCTACGTGAAGCCAATATTAAAAAAGTGCTTGAAGAAGCGATAGTCAATGAAGCTTTATTAAAGAAAATGGCACCCATTCGAGTGCATTTAGTTGATGGCAAGCCCTGCGCTCTTTGTGGCGCATTGCAACACCCTTACGCCAAATTTCCACCGACGCCTAGCAACTCTAAACAAGCACTCATTGACCAGAAAGTCAAAGTGAGAGCCTTAACGGAAAAAATAAGTACCACTGATAGTCATATCAACATTGCAAAAAAACAAGTAGAAAGAAATGCCTCTAGAAATACCCAGCGCCAACAAATTAGAGCGCAATGGTTAAATCTATGTAATCGCCTCAATGTCGCAAGCCCTGATCTTGATATTACTAAGTTATCGTTAATGCAGGCGCTAATACAAAAAGAAAACGAGGAACTGACCAACACCGTTCATTTCATCAAACGCTATCGCAATAAACAAACCGAGATCAAAAAATCTAAGGCGCTACTGGCTAATTGCACAACGACTATTGAACAGCTACAACTCAGCATTGAGCAACTCAGCTCAAATAATGAAGGTTTAACTCAAGAACAATTAGATCTGGCTACAGCACTAAGTGCTTATCAAGAACAAGAGCAACAACTGGCTAACAAGGTTCTCGCACAACTCACTCTGCTAGGTGAAAAAATGCCTACGCATGGCCAAGAAGATGCTTTATTTGATAAACTCAATATACGCAGACAAGATTATCATGGCTATGCCTTCCGCCAAAAAAGCTTAATAGAAGAATTAGCCTCATTAGAAGCGCAGCAAACGGCCTGCCAAGCTGAAGTGTTACGCTGCAATGAGCTGTCTATTATTTATACGGAACAGCTGCAAAAAGAAGAACTGATTAGTCTACACTTAGCGTTGATCGAAAAACAAAAGTTAATTGCCGATAAAGAACTGGCACTCACACAACTTACTCAAGAAGCTGTAGACTTACAGCGCGGATTACAAGAAAAGTTACCCACGACCTCCTTTACTAGCTTACAGGACATTAGCGACATACTAGCCCTAATAGCTAACCAAACAGATCTTGAACATACCAAAGCGGCATTAGAGCAGCACATTGAGACTCTTAATCATGCGTTAGCAGAACATCAAAAGCACTTAGCGACCGAGCTTGTTAACATCGATTTATCATTAAGCTTAACAGACTTAAATGCTCAATTAAAAAGCATAAACGAGAAAATAGCCATCACCGCTATGGAAGTTGAGCATCTACAAAAACAACAAGAAGATCAACAACAGTTCCAGCAACGTTATGAAACAGTATCCTTGCAATGGCAACAACAAGTCGCTATTTCTCAGCCCTATTTTGCTGAGGTTGCTTTGTTTGCTACTGAAAATAACGGCATGGCCTTTAGGCGTCGAGTTCAACAACGCATAGCGGATCAATTATTATCCCAAACCAATGCGCTATTGGAGAAAATCAGCGGTAGGTATTATTTACGCAAAGGTCATAGCGAGCTAGGTTTAGCCTTAGAAATTGAAGATACCTATCATGCTAATAGTCGTCGATTACCTAAGTCCTTATCTGGGGGCGAAAGCTTTATCGTCAGTTTAGCTTTAGCCCTGGGGCTTTCTGAATTAGCCAATAACGGGCGCTCAGTCGAGTCTTTATTTCTTGATGAGGGCTTCGGTAATTTGGATGCTGATGCACTTTATACGGTTATTAGTACCCTAGAAAGCTTACAGACCCACGGCAAAACCGTCGGTGTTATTTCTCATGTCGAAGCGGTACAAAAACGAATTAAAGCTCAATTACAAATCGTTAAAAAAGCTAACGGCATGGGAGAGCTTAAAAAAGCCTCTTAAACAACACGCACGATATAGTTGAGCACAATCCCCTACCCGATCGACAGGATTACAGAATGTACCAAGGAACGAAGCGCATCACCGTGTTACTCGATTGATGCGCCTCCTTAGTCGGCAGCTCCTATAATACTGCCCTGTGCCGAACTGGAGCTCGGCGCTCCCAATACCATAAGGTTGCTATTTAGCATCCTTATCCAAACGCATCACTGCGCCATAAGTGGTCTCCTTATCAAAGTCATCCCAAACATACAAGGGCGATATAATAGGTTGAGTGGCTATCGGCAATGTGATTAAATCGGCAACACCACACCCCGTCCTACCTAGCATATTAACTAAGCCTTTAACAAAGCCGCCCACCCAGCCATAAAAGAAATTACTTTGATTCATGGTATTAATAACCGCTTTGGGTATCTCAAGTGGGCCTGTTGTTAAATTAGCAAAGGCATTAAGACCTTTATGAGCGACCTTTTCGCCATAACTTAATGGCGGCGATACTGACGCTGTATTAACACGATTTGATAGCATAGAACTATCAGCCTGAGTCTGCGGCAGATAAGCCATAAGGCAACTAGCGCATAGCGCCACACAAAAATACCTAACAGTATTCATATCAGAGTCCTAGTCTAGGATTAGTCAAACCTCAGTATAGGTTGATCGCATTAATTAGGTGATTATTTTTGAAACAGGCTCGCAAAAATCGGTAGTGCCATCGGGTGTTACCACAGCGTAGCGAAATTTATAACGCTTCATAATTTGTAAACCAGTGACCACAAAAGTAGCGCGTGTACTGATGCCGATATCAACCCATACTTCTTCGGTTTCATCGTCTGACTCTTTAGACATTTGCCAACGATACGCTGCCCCTCTACCTTTAGCTTTAGCCACTAAGTTAGCCTCACCTGAATGCTCACCATCCAGCGCAACCAGCTCAGGTTTGGGTGTTATGACCGGTTGTTTAGAAATATGAAAACCACTACTTAATATGCTAGTTTCATCACCTGCGGCGGTGCGATCTACATAATTAGCTAATTTTCTATAAATATCATCGGCTTGTTTTTCAGCATCATGCCTTGCCGAAATAGCGGTATGCCCACCATCTTTCGCCGCTAAAATGGCCGCTTCTAAAGCATCGACAGCCGCTTTTGCCTCGACTGAACTCACATCAGGCGTAGCATAAAGGACATTACCGAAAAGTTTGTCATTCACATTACGATAGAAAATGACTTTTTCTGAGACAGAATGGTGAATAAAATCTAAGACTACGATGGGTTTTCTCATGCTATGACCTATAAAGGGTGTGTGGTAGATTAATTTCAAAGTGACCATGCCTCATAGCCACTTGATAAGTTCTTATTGCAATAATGTTGTTATAACGATTCAGTCGGTTTTTCGCCCTAATGACTTTACTCGGACTCATATCGGGTCGAGTTGTCTTTTTAGTCGCCTTACTCTGGCCCATATCGGCTCGAATTGTCTTCTTAGTCGCCTTACTCGAGCCCATATCCGGTCGGTTTTGCCATCTGTAGGCGGTACTCGGGCTCATATCGGCTCGAGTTATCTTCTTAGACGCCTTACTCGGGCTTATATCCGGTCGGTTTTGCCATCGGTAGGCCGTACTCGAGCCTATATCGGCTCGGCGTTGCTCCTTATTGCCCCTGTTGTAGGAAAAACACAGCGACTAAGAGGATAATGCGCCGGTGTAGCAAGCAAAGTTGACGCTACAGCGGCTCACTAAGACCGGTTAGGGCGACAAAGTGCTGGGCTGGTTAACAAAGTAGCGTCTATTGTTGGCCGTAATGTCTGGCTAAACCAAAAAGCCGACAGGCTAATTGATCAAGTACAATCACTATGAGCATAAAGCTCAGCAAAGGCCAAGCAGATGAAGCGCTAGCAGTAAAAGCAGTCTCAGTACACAAGCAAATCGTGGTAGCTTGCATTAAAGAAGCGTAAAAATATCTAGCGATAAAGATAAGTTTTTTAAAGTATTACACAAAATAAATCAGTAAACAAACTATTTTTACCGCACCGTTAATAATGTAGGTTATTTTGGGTAAACATTAAGACATAGGCTTGTAAGTCATTTATTACAATAGCTTTATAATTTTATTGCATTGTATGGATGAAGTTATTAGCAAGTGATTAGGTATGCTATAGATGTATGATCAGCATAAGTTAACAACTTAATTTGATCGCTAATAATTTGTTGTCAGAATGCCGCGACTAGGATTGCTTTGCACTGAAATATTGACACCTACCCATGCCAGTCGGGGTTTGCAACCTATACGCATCAAGCTAAGCCAAAACAATCGCGAGACGGGGTTTATAGCCCCGTCTCAAACGTTTAATATTGCTATTATCTTTGAAAGATCACAAAAGAAATAGGCCTACTTTTGGTTATATAACGCCATTTGGGTGCTTAATAGCTTTCGAAAACTGAGTAACGGGGTTATAAACCGCGTCACGCTTCATTAATAAGGTGAAATAATAAAACCCATTAATCACACTGAATGTTTATGATGGGTTTCGATAAATGGGCGTATGCAATACGCCCCCTACGGTGATTGTAATTCCACCCAACGAACCTTACTTTTTTAAGGCTTTTGCAAAAGCATTAGCCATTAAGCTATTGATTGGCGCTGGCGCTGCTGCTTGTTTTTGCTTATGAACAGGCTTAGTAGTATTTCGTTCTGATTTGATTTCAGAGGCATCGAGCTCAGATTTCATCGATAAAGAAATACGTTTACGCAACACATCGACTTCTAATACTTTAACGTTAACCAGATCACCGGTTTTTACGGCTTCCCGAGGGTCTTTAATAAAAGTATCTGATAAATGCGAGATATGTACTAAACCATCTTGATGTACGCCGATATCGACAAAGGCACCAAAGTTAGCCACATTAGTCACTACGCCGTCCAATCGCATACCGGGCTCTAAGTCACTGATTTTCTCAATGCCCGCTTTAAAGGTCACGCTTTTAAACTCGGGTCTAGGGTCACGCCCGGGCTTTTCTAGTTCTTGTAAAATATCAGTGACTGTCGGCAAGCCAAAATATTCATTGGTGTAATGTGCGGGATTCAATGTACGTATAAAACCACTTTGACCTATCAAGTCACGAATCGATTTACCGGTACTGCTGATGATCGCTTCAACTACGGGGTAAGCTTCGGGATGCACAGCAGAAGCGTCCAAGGGGTTATCGCCGTTCATCACCCGTAAAAAGCCGGCTGCTTGTTCGTAGGCTTTATCGCCTAGGCGTGGCACTTTCTTTAATTGTTTACGATTAGCAAAGGGGCCATTTTCATCACGAAAAGCCACTATGTTTTCACTCACGCTAGCTGATAAGCCCGACACTTGCTTTAATAACGCCACCGAAGCGGTATTAACATCAACCCCAACCGCATTCACACAGTCTTCAACCACCACATTTAAGCCTCTGGCTAATTGAAANTGATTAACGTCATGNTGATATTGCCCNACGCCTATGGCNTTAGGATCAATTTTAACTAATTCAGCGAGTGGATCTTGCAAACGTCTAGCGATAGAAACAGCACCCCGTAANGTGACATCTAACTCGGGAAATTCTTTAGCGGCTAATTCAGAGGCAGAATAAACCGAAGCNCCGGCTTCAGACACCGTTATTTTAGTAAACTTAAGCTGACTATGGTATTTCATAACATCAGCAACTAATTGNTCNGTTTCCCTAGAACCTGTGCCATTACCGATACTCACTAAATCAACCTGATGTTTATCTATGAGCTTTGCCAAGCTCGCGATAGATTCATCCCACTGTTTGCGCGGTGGATGTGGATAGATAGTGTCCGTTGCCAGCAACTTACCGGTAGCATCAACGATAGCCACCTTAACGCCCGTGCGAATCCCAGGATCTAAACCCATAGTCGCTTTAGGCCCTGCGGGAGCGGCCAATAATAAATCTTTTAAATTACTAGCAAAAACTCGGATGGCCTCTAATTCAGCCGCTTCACGCAGCCTTAGCTTTAAATCTAAATCAATACGCGTAAATAATTTAATTTTCCAAGCAAATCTAGCCGTTTCTGCTAACCATGCTTCAGCCGGTTTGGACAAATCTTTAATCTTCAGATGCTGCTGTGCGACAAATTGAGCGCAGAGTGCATGTTCTTCCTTATCCTCAACGCCAGGCTTGAGCAATAAGCTTAAAAAATCTTCATTACGACCACGGAACAACGCTAAAGCACGATGTGAGGGGATTTTATTGATGGCTTCTTGATAATCAAAATAATCTTTAAATTTCTCGGCGGCCTGCTCTTTGCCTGCGATAACAGTGGCATGAATAATACCTTTTTGCCAGACTCGTTCACGTAATTCGGCCAATAATTCGGCCGCTTCAGAAATACGCTCCATAATGATTTGTCTAGCACCGTCCAAAGCCGTACTGGTATCAGGCACTCCTTTATCACTATTGATATAGCCTACGGCGACTTGCTCAGGAATTAAATTTCTATCGTCTAATAAGGCATCCGCTAAGGGTTCTAAGCCTGCTTCACGGGCAATCTGTGCTTTAGTGCGGCGCTTGGGCTTATAAGGCAAATACAAATCTTCCAACAAGGTCTTGGTCTCTGCGGCATTAATCGCTTGCTCTAAGGTCGCTGTTAAGTGACCTTGAGACTTAATGCTATCCAATATCGTTTGTCGCCTATCATTGAGTTCACGCAAATAAATTAAGCGCTCTTCAAGTTGTCTAAGCTGGGTATCATCTAAGCCACCGGTTACTTCTTTTCGATAACGAGAAATAAAAGGCACGGTTGCTCCTTCATCCAACAAGGTTACTGCAGCACTCACTTGTTGACTATTAACAGATAATTCTTCAGCTATACGTTGGATTACGTCCATTTTTTAACTTCTTAAGGCGATTTAAAAGGGCTCTATTGTAACAGCTTCATCAGAGTTATTAGTTATCAGGCATCACCATAAACAGTCAATTTATAGTCAATTCGCATAAACCTTATAGGTATTACTACGTATTGTTAAGCACTTTTTTTTCTATACACTGAGTTGCAACTATGAACATTGAGCCATACTTAAATTAACCCGAGGATAATCCTATGTCAGACGCTAACCTAAAGACGGGTCATGAACCCAATATATATCTTGATAGCAAATGCGTGTCTATAGATGACGAAGTAAACCAAGAATTCTTAGCAATGGCGATGCAGATCAACTTTCTTCATTATGAAGAGTTGATACTTAAAGCAAGAATACAAAAAGTGAATGAAATATTTAAACGGTAAGCACTCGTTCATCGGTTAAAAAGGGGTTACAAAACAAGTCGAGCCTTATCTAAATAACTATCGACTTGTTGCAATCCAATTAGACTGACTTCATTAACATTAAAGCCTACCAAACAAACCTAGAATAAAGCTTGTAAGCCAAGTATAATTAAGCACGATAATTGTGGTCTTGGACGTGGCGAGTCTATACTGATTCTCAGATCACCTCATGAGATAATTGCCATCTCTCTATGTGCTCTTAAATTATAACGCCTACCATGACGATCACATCGCTCAAACGAGCCTTCAAAAATTCATTTTCATACGAACCGATTATCAGCGGCATTGTTGTATTAATTAATGCCCTGCTCATTGGCGCCCTACTGATTGGCCAGCAACAATTAGCCTACTCAGTAACCCCCACTGAAATACTCTTAATCAGCACGGCATTAATTTGTTTCCTATTAACGCCGCTAATCAATCACAACTTATTAAATCCTTTACGCTTAGAAAACGCCCGATTACAAGCATTCCTTGATGACAACGGAGAGGAAAATCAACAATTATTTGAAGCGCTAGATCATTATACGCCCATCAGTTTAGCGGATTTATCTGGCCGCATTATTTACGCTAATGCGTTGTTTTGTGAAATGTCGGGTTATAGCGCACAAGAACTTACGCATCAAGAATACAACATCATCAATCTTGAATATCAAAAGCCAAAATTCATGTTCGATGTATGGCGCACTCTTAAGCATGGGCAAGCTTGGAAAGGAAAAGTTCGCGATACCACTAAACACGGACGCGAATATTGGGCCGACACGACTATTATTAAAATGCAAGGCGCTGATAAGCCTAAGCAATATATTGCTATTCGTAGAGATGCGACCCTAGCTAAAAGAAATGAAGTTAAACAATCCGTATTACTACATTTACTTGATGCTAATACCGACATGCTGATGATCACCGATGCTGACGGCTATATCATCGCTATCAATAAAGCCCTCGCTCACTTTACTGGCTGGCAACAAGAGCAGCTGAGAGATCAATTACCCGAGATCATGAGGGCGGCTCATACCGATGAACACTATTTGACAGAGATGCAGAACAGTCTTCAACAAGGTGAAGCTTGGAATGGTCGCCTACTAAATCAACGCCCTAGCCAATCGTCAGTTTCCAACCCAGCTGTCGATAGCGCAGAATATTGGGTGGATATTACCATTACACCGCTATTTAACACTAAGCTCGAATTTATAGGCTGCTTGCAAGTTCAGCATGACATCACCGCTATCGTATTAAAAGAGCAATCGCTGCTTTTAGAACATGCAGATAAAGCTATTTATTTAGAAATAGTGACTATTTTGCAGCAAATTCTGCCCTTAAAACGTCGATTTACTCAAGTTCTGGAATGCTTAATGCGTTTAAAAGGCTTAGGTCGACAAGTTAATGGCATGATCAAAGGCGGCATCTATATCAAAGAACCCAATCAAGACTATTTACAGTTATGGGTACTACAAGGTGAGTTCAGCGATGGCTTTATGGATGATGAACAACTGGTCGTAATGGGTGAGGGTTTGTTTGGTGATACGGTTAAATCGCAAAAATTAAAGCTCAGTAATGAATGCTTTTGTGATTTACATCATGAGGCTGTTTCTGATGACATGAAAACTCATGGCCATTACCTAGCCCCCATTGTTTCAGAGGGCAATACCTTAGGCTTACTTTTTCTTTATACCTATCCTTATCCCGTTGAAGCCCAGTCACGATTAGACTTATTACAAAAAGTCAGTGATCTATTAGCAGAGGCTTTAATAAAAGAACCCCAGCATCCACTTGCTTAGAAATGAGCACGAAATAATGTAGTCAAGTACCATCCAGCTCATACTGGACGGGGTTATAAACCCCGTCTCGCGAGTGTTTTGGCTTAGCTTGATGCGTATGGGTTGCAAACCCCACCCCGCATGTAGATAACGTACTTTGAAACATTTGTGTATAACGATGAGCGCTGAGCTTGGGAATCTCGATGCGGCAAGCTCAGTGAATATTTCGCAAAAATAGCGTCCCTACGACTAACCCTTTATAATCCTCCAAAAAACCATATTAATTATAAGCACTAAAATGAAAGCCTCGATACTGATAGCGACTGATAGCTCCAAAGATGCCCAATCGATAGAATGGCAACTGACCAAAGATCACAAAAAGATCTTTGTTTCAATACGCTCTAATTCACCGGTGAAAGATTTTGATGATCATAAGCCCAATATATTAATACTTGCCTTTGCCGATATGGCAAAGGCTGAAGCCTATTATATTGACCTCTATCACAATAGCAGTGTAATCGGCAGTTATCCACATAGAACCATTCTTTTATGCAATAAAGATGAGATAGAACAGGCCTTTCAAGCATGTAAACAAGACCATTTCGATGATTATATTCTATTCTGGCCGACCGCTGCTGATGCTAATCAACTATCTATGGCGACAGATCGTGCTTTGTTAAACTTGGAATCTGCTAAAGTTCATGCTGAAAATCGTGACATTAACAAGCTGTCTTTTCGACGTAGTAACCTAGATTCTAAATTTACTGATTACATCAACCAAGCTAAAAAATACATAACAGCCATCAATCAATTTCAGCAAGACCACGATTATCAGCATTTGACTGCTTTACTCCAAACCTTTTCACAGTTAACTACCTGGTTAAAGGACTTAAGTCCACAATACGAGCCTCATATTGAATCCACACGCCAATTAAAAAACTCAGCCAAAAAAATATCAGTGACCATTTTAGTGGTGGATGATGATAAATTGGCTCAAAATTTAGCCAAAGCGGCACTTGCTAACGAAAATTATAACGTCATGCTTGCCAGTAGCGGCTATGAGGCACTGAGATTATTGCGTAAGCATCACCCAGATCTTATTTTAATGGATATGAATATGCCAGAATTTGATGGCGTAGAAGTCACTCGTCGAATTAAAGCCTCAGCACTATTAGCCNCTATCCCTGTCATCATGGTGACGGGTAATAACGCCAAGGCAGATGTCATTAGCAGCTTAAAAGCGGGGGCTTCAGATTTTATCGTGAAACCGATTAGTCGTGAAATTTTACTCGATAAAATATCCAAATTACTGCACTTAAGTAATGTTAACTATGTCACGCAAGAAACAAAAGAACCTCAAGAAACTCAAGATTCTGACTAGTTTTAATATAGAACATAATATTTAAGTGCCGGATCATCAAAGACCTAGCTTTTCTGGACAATAGCTCGCATGTAATTAAGCTCCCTCTCTTTGAAAAAAAGGGCTACCAACTTAAGGCGGGACAGTGTAATAGTACATCGTTCCTACGCTCCGCGTCACTGCCATTAAGTTAAGAAAAAATTATGATAAAGCAAATACTTATGTTGATAAATCCCCCCCTTTTTCAAAGGAGGGGATTAGTATCTTCTTCGCTTTCTTCGCTTAACTTGTAAGAAAAAGAGCCTCCCCCTTTGTAGAGGGGGACTGAGGGGGATTTTTAAAATTCACAACATAATGATTATTAATACCTTATTCCTTAACTGTGGGCAGTGACGCTCCGCGTAGGAACGATAAGAAATAAATTCCTACCCCCCCCGCCTTGCTCTGATCCAAGCAAGCCAATGATATCTAGTCTAATATGGACAAAGTAAGGCCATGCGGGGGATTTATCTGCCCCTTACCTGTAATTAGATGTATTAAAAGAGAGTTCTATCCGCCCAGTACCTGTGCTATATCTGCCCTAATTAAAGATTTCATACAGGGCCTATAAATCACTCACTTGATCACCAAAAACAACATAAGCGATTGATTAAAAATAAAATCAGCGCATCACTAACCACACTAAACCGTTAGCACTGCAAGTCTGGTAAGTATATTAATCTCCGCTGGCTTACCTGCCAAGAGCCTATAACTTAGAGCGCATCATTAGAGCATTTATGCGATACTAAGCGACTTTTATTGATCCAGATTGTACAGATACTATAAGGAGTAAACATGGCAGCACTGGTTGGCATTATTATGGGTTCGACTTCCGATTGGGAAACCATGCACCATGCAGCAGATACCTTAGATCGCCTAGGGATTCCGTATGAATGTGAGGTTGTTTCAGCTCACAGAACACCGGACAAACTGTTCGCTTATGCAGAAACAGCAGAAGCTAAGGGCCTAGAAGTTATCATTGCTGGCGCTGGCGGTGCCGCACATTTACCTGGTATGACCGCCGCTAAAACAGCACTACCCGTACTGGGCGTTCCAGTCCAATCTAAAGCCTTAAATGGTATGGACTCGTTGCTCTCTATTGTACAAATGCCAGCTGGCATTCCAGTAGGCACTTTAGCTATCGGTAAAGCCGGTGCTATCAATGCAGCCTTATTAGCCGCAGCTATCATCAGTAATAAACACAGGCATTTTCGGGATGCTTTACACACATTTAGAAACGAACAAACTGAAAATGTGCTTGCTCATTCTGATCCTCGCGAGGAACTTTTATGATCGTCGGTGTACTCGGTGCTGGCCAACTAGCTCGTATGATTGCTTTGGCGGGCTATCCTTTAAGTGTAAAGTTTGTTTTTCTTGATCCATCTGCTGACGCCTGTGCTAACAGCTTAGGCGAACATTTACACGGCGCTTATGACGACCCTCGCTTACTTGCTGAGTTGGCTGAGCGTGCCGATGTCGTCACTTATGAGTTTGAAAACGTGCCTGCACATGTCGCTGAGTTTTTAGCCACACATACTCAAGTGCATCCAGCACCCAAAGCCCTAGCTGTTGCTCAAGATCGACTGATTGAAAAGACGTTTTTTAATAATATTGATATTCCTACTCCCGCTTATGCGACTGTCGATAGCTTAGCAAGCCTAGAACTAGCGATGAGTACGATAGGTTGGCCGGCCATTATCAAAAGCCGTACTATGGGCTACGATGGTAAAGGTCAATCTTTACTCAAAACCCCCGATGATTTAGCGACTGCTTGGACACTTTTGCAGGGTGTACCCGCGATTGTTGAAGCCTTTGTGCCTTTTAATCGTGAAGTTTCTATTATTGCGGCGAGAAATGTCTCCGGAGACATGGTGTTCTACCCACTCTCTGAAAATATCCATCGCAACGGTATTTTACGCGTCTCTCATAGCTGTGATAATGATCCCATGCAAGCACAAGCCGAAGCATATATCTCACGCTTAATGGCTGCCTTAGATTATGTGGGTGTCTTAGCCTTAGAATTGTTTGAAATAAATGGTGAGTTAATCGCCAATGAATTTGCACCCCGCGTGCATAATTCAGGGCATTGGACTATTGAAGGCTCTGAAACCAGTCAGTTTGAAAATCATTTACGCGCCATTTTAGATTTACCCTTAGGAGCAACAACGGCTGTTGGCAAAGCTGCGATGGTTAATTTTATCGGTGGCTTACCGGTCACAGAAGAATTATTAACTATTCCCCATGCTCATTTGCATCTTTATGACAAAGCGCCACGTAAAGGCCGTAAAGTCGCCCATGCTACGATTCGCACCGAAACTACTGAGCAGTTAAATATTCTGGTTACGCAACTAAGCGCCTTAGCCGATCAAGTTGACGATTGTTAAGGCTTATAGTTTGAACATTTAACCATGCGAACAAGCATGTCGGGCAAGGATAAATCCGTTGTCCGACTTATATGGCTAGCTAATATCAGATCTTTACAATGCAAGGATAAAAGAGGCTGAGTTAGAAATAGGATTACTAAGGTCTGAACTCAAGCCCTTATAGCTATAGCACAGACGACTAATATTATTTGAGAAAAACATCATGGAAACCAAGCCACCCTTACCTCCTTTTACCCTAGAGAGCGCTCTACAAAAAGTTAAAGCCGCCGAAGACGCTTGGAATACTCGCGATCCTGAGCGCGTCGCGCTGGCTTATACCCTAGATTCAGAATGGCGTAATCGCACTGAATTCTTTTCTGGCCGCGAGGCTATTAAAGCGTTTCTACAAGGTAAATGGCAAAAAGAACAAGACTATCGACTTAAGAAAGAGCTCTGGTGTTTTATGGATAATAAAATCGCCGTGCGTTTTGAATATGAATGGCATGATCATGCTGGCCAATGGTTTAGAGCTTATGGTAATGAGAACTGGGAGTTTGCTGATTCTGGTCTCATGCAGCGTCGCTATGCCAGTATTAATGAACTACCGATAATAGCATCAGATCGCAAATTTTTATGGGCAAGAACTTAAAACGCTTTACGTGTAATTATTGAGCCCTTTCTAAGGTAACTCGCAAAAAATAAAATACCCCGTATAGGATATGCTGAACGCTAGTGAAGCACATCCTATAAAAGTGGGGGGTTTATTATTGCGTCTTACCTAAGTAGCTTTCAATCGGTTACCATTGTGATTTATTGTTTTTTCAAGTGTGTTCTCTGTCACTATCGCGTAATATAGCGATTACTGGCGTTACTCTGTAGGTAACGCACTTCTTGATTTCGATAGCATTGGATAGACCCCCTTATAATGGACAACCCTGCAATTCCTTTAGCCCAGCGTTTCAGAGGCTATTTGCCTGTCATTATTGATATAGAAACCGCCGGCTTTAATCCTAAAAAAAATGCCTTGCTGGAAATTGCTGCGGTTATTGTAGAGATTAATAGTCATCATCAGTTAGAAATCACCGAGCGTTATACTACGCATGTTGTGCCTTTTAAAAACTCAGAACTGGATCCTGCCGCACTTAAGTTTAACGGCATAGATCCGCACCACCCTTTTCGTATGGCTATTGATGAAAAAGAAGCCTTAGAATTACTTTTTAAGCCTATTAAACAGGCTGTAAAGCGTAACGAATGTACGCGAGCGATATTGGTCGGTCATAATCCGGCTTTTGATATTGGTTTTTTGAATGCCGCGATTCATCGTACACAAATAAAGCGCAGCCCTTTTCATCCNTTTAGCACCTTCGATACCGCNACCTTGGGTGGCCTAGCCTATCAACAAACCGTGCTGGCTAAAATTGCCCGNGCTGCTGGTTTAGATTGGGATAATGAAAAAGCCCATTCAGCGTTATATGATGCTGAAAAGACCGCCGAGTTATTTTGTAAAATTATTAATCGTTGGCATTATTTTGAATCCAAAGAAATTCAATTAAATGAATAAGTACCTAACAGCCTAGATTCCGCCAATCCTCGCAGCAATCAGGTGCTTTGAGGCCGTTGTCTATAACGATGAGAGTCATTTGGAAGCGAGTCGCAACCTTAATCAAGATATTCAAATACGGTGACTATTTGCTTGATCCCTGGTTGAAGTTTGGTTATTTTGACAGCGATAGTACCTTCTTCCCTATNTACTAAGCCCATCAAATAGACAGTACTGTTTTCTGTAGTCACTTTAATCATAGAAGGGTAAAAATCAGGGATGCTACGTATTTTATTAAGCGCTGTTTTTACGCTTTCGGTAATNAANTCATCATTGCTACGAGTAGNAATATCAGAGGGATAACCAATAAATAAATTATTATGNACCAGTTTTACGTTAGAGANCGCTTGAATTATAGTGATGATTTTTTTGCTNAGTTCTTCACTAGGTGCTTGGCCAGTCACCAAAACAGTGCCATTGAAGGCNTTGATNTTAATATGACATTGCTCTATTAAATCACGCTCTGAATTAAGNTCTGAATACGCTTCAGCCTCAATCATTCTGTCAGATANGATGACTTCACGTGAGCGACGCTCTTCTAATAAAAGTTGCTCTGTTATTTCTGGCCCTCTAGGCGTTATGTGAGTACAAGCAACTAATAATAAGTTCTGGCACAGTAGCAGTAATATAACGATATTTTTCATAGTTAAGCCTGTAGTGTTAGCCAAATAATTGGTGGTCAATCAAGTCGCACAAGCAATGCGTGATGAGCACATGAACTTCTTGTATGCGGGCGTTTGAGCTTGAAGGAACACGAATTTCTATATCCGTTTCATAAAGTAAAGGCGCAATCATACCGCCATTATTTCCTGTTAGAGCAATAACTAATAATTCTTTATCGTGAGCTGTGGTAATCGCTTTAGCAATATTCGAGGAATGCTTGCCATCAGAATAAGTGAGTAAAATATCACCACTTTGTCCCAATGCTCGGAGTTGTTTGGCATAAACCTCATCAAAATGATAGTCGTTGGCTATGCCGGTAATGGTCGCAGAATCTGTGTTTAATGCGATGACCGGCAATGATGGACGGTCACGCTCAAATTGGTTGAGCATGGCGGAAGAAAACAATTGNGCACTGGTTGCTGAGCGACCATTACCGCAAGTTAGTATTTTTTTATCATTTAGTAGGGCAGAAACTAATTGTTGTGATGCGTATTCTATTAGTTCACAAAGAGAGAGCATGGCCTCTTGCTGGGTTTGAATGCTATCAGAGAAATGATTAATGATTCTGTCTTGTAAGTTCATGATGCGATGAGTTGTTTAAAAAGCATTTTGTACCCACTCTATCTTACTATCGCCAGAAATAGCAATAACATCAAAGCGAATTGGGTAATCTGCTGGGTAAGTTGATAAGTAATGATGCGTTGCCGCTATTATACGTGATTGTTTCGTTCGTGTGACGCACTCCAATGCACTGCCATATTTGTCTGTTTTACGGAATTTGACTTCGATAATAACAAGTGAATTCTGATCCATCATAATTAAATCGAGCTCACCCTGTTTGCAACGATAGTTTCGACACACCGATTTAAGCCCCTGCTTAAGCAGGTAGTCATGCGCTTGTTCTTCGGCATTCTCACCACGAAGTAAGTGAGTCGCCTTGGCTTTTATTTTTGTAAATAACAATTTAGCGCCTATTGATGTGTCTGAAGCATAATGAGTTAGAGGGTTGCTGATATACTTAACCTTCCAGTAAGATGTGACAATAACATTGTTGCAAGCTCTAATTATATATACTAGAGGTTATGTGAATGAGAATATTAAAATGTTAACCGAGCTTGGCAAATTATACGTCGTTGCTACGCCTATAGGTAATCTAGCCGACATCAGTTATCGCGCTGTTGAAACGTTAAAACAAGTTGATTTGATCGCGGCAGAAGATACCCGTCATGTAAAAATGTTGTTACAACATTATGGCATTACTAATAAGTTGGTTTCGTTGCATCAGCATAATGAGGAAAAATATTCTCCCGTATTATTAGATAAATTACGTTCTGGGCTCTCTATTGCCTTAGTTTCAGATGCGGGGACGCCATTACTCAGTGATCCAGGTATGCCGTTGGTAAAGTTGGTTAAAGATGCGGGCTTGGATGTTGTTCCTATACCGGGTGCATGTGCATTAATAACCGCTTTATCTGCAGCGGGCTTACCAGTTACTCAGTTTTCATTTGAGGGTTTTTTACCTCGTACATCTTCAGCGCGAAAATCGTTTTTCAATGAGCGTGTTTTGCTTTCGAAAACATGGGTATTTTATGAGTCTTGCCATAGAATTCTTGCTACATTGCAAGATATGGCGGAAATAATTCCTTTAGATCGTCAGATTGTTATTGCTAGAGAGCTAACCAAATTACATGAAACGATTGTCAAAGCCAGTTTAGGTGAAGCACTGGAATTGGTAATGGCAAATGATAACATGAGAAAAGGTGAATTTGTTGTGATTGTTGATGGTGCTGTTGAAAATAAAAGAGACAGCGCTATCACGACTGAACAAGAAAAATTATTGCAAGTGTTATTGAAAGAGGTCTCTATTAAGACCGCTGTTGCAATGGCTGTCGAACTGACTGGCGTTAGAAAAAAAATATTGTATCAATCAGCATTGATGATGAGCAAAGAATGACCGCTTAATCAGGAAAAATGATGATCTATAATGCTTAATATTATTGTTGCAGACTAAACTTAGGAACGAGCACGACACACTTCGGCAACTATGATTTTAAAAATCCCCCAGCCCCCCCCTCTACAAAGGGGGAGAGTTGTATGCTACTTGACTACATTATTTCATGCTCATTCCTAAGCTTACGGTAAGACTTAAATACAGCACGCCATTGTCGCCATACTGGCAACAAATACCCTTGTCTTTTCATAGTACACGGGACTAAATAAGACCCAAGTATCATTAGGCATTAAGCTCAATGTCGTAAATGGCACTAGCCAAGACTTACTGAGCACTCATCCAGCATAGCTTAGTCCTTTGCCAATCGTTAGCTCAAAAATGCTGACCTTATTAAGTGCTACGTCAACCTGACAGAGTGCTTTACCAACCTTGCTGAGTGCTCTAGCAATCTGGCAGAGGCCCAAAGCACTCTGCTGAATGCTAAGCAAGACCAGAGCAATTGCTAGGCAGTACTTGCCTCGCGCTCAGCAATGCCTGATGAGCTGCCTCAGAACTTGATGAACACTAGGTGTTAATTTGATGAGCACTTAGCAAGATTGCAAAAACGCCACAGTAGATTAAAAAAAGACCTAACAACCGACATTCCGCACCCCTGCTATCCGGAATCAGCATATAAGTGAACATACCGTTCACCAAGCAGGTTAAGCAAATGATGGTGGTGTTTATTGCAATTTAGTACAACTTCCTGCCAACTGTCTA
>TBL_comb47_HYPODRAFT_10001856_pt1 | contig 26917 bp, 31 predicted proteins | sample TroBogypolimnion_40_FD_10682 | JGI IMG/M metagenome (IMG submission 10682) | reverse complement strand
ACATTACCCACGATCAGTCTGAAGCCTTCGCACTAGCTGACCAGATCGGCGTCTTACGTTCTGGAGAGTTGCAGCAGATTGCAACACCTGAAGAGATCTATCGCCACCCTGCTAATCGCTTTGTTGCTGCTTTCACTGGAATTTCAGGAAGTTTTCTTGGAACCGTTACGCAAGCTCATGGCCATAAGGTAGAAGTTGCACTAGGCAAACGTCGCATTGAATGCCGCACCTCAGCCGAACTCAAAGTTGGAGATAGCGTCGAAGTTTTGATTCGACCAAGCGCCACAAGTTTGAGTGATCATCGCTCCAACTCACTGTCTGCCATCGTTCTCGACGTCGCTTATCGCGGTCGGGGGTACGAGCACGTAGTTGAATGCGAATTCGGGGTCATTTCTAGCGTCTTTGCCACCGAATCCACCGCGCGAGGCTCTAAAGTAGATATCTATATTGACCCGCATAACTGCTTGGCCTTTCCCAGTGAAGAGCGTGTAGCAGTAGAAGCGGCAATTGAAGAATTAGCCCACAGCAAATAACTCATATAAATTAAACCAGGTCTAGGAGCACATAAATATGCAAGGTACATCGGTAGCGTTATTCATCTCAGTCTTCTTTGCCTGCGCCGTCGAGGCGGTCGAAGCAGTCACTATAGTTCTTGCCGCTGGTACCGCCCGCGATTGGAAGTCCGCTTGGCGCGGGGTTATCGCTGGCCTATTAACGCGTGGCATTAATTATTGCCGCCTTTGGACCGGCAATCTCTCATCTGCCGATCTCCTTCTTGCGTATCGTCGTCGGTGGTCTATTGCTGGTCTTCGGTCTTACCTGGTTGCGCAAAGCAATCCTTCGTTCGAGCGGATATAAAGCGCTACACGATGAAGATAAAATCTTTCAAGAGGAGCTTGCGGCCGCTCGTATCGCTGCCAAAGAGACCCGTCATGGCGTTGCAGACTGGTACGCCTTCACTCTCTCTTACAAAGGTGTTCTGCTCGAAGGTTTGGAAGTTGCATTCATCGTCCTCACCTTCGGAACTATCGATCACAAGGTAGGGCTTGCTTCTATCGCAGCTCTCGCTGCGGTTGCAATCGTTGTCGTGACCGGATTTGCACTGCGCACCCCACTCTCTAAGGTTCCGGAGAACACCATGAAATTTGGCGTAGGCATTTTGCTCACGGCCTTTGGAATCTTCTGGGGCGCTGAAGGATCAGCTGGTGCAAGCAAGAAATGGCCTGGAGATAACTGGGCGGTCCTCGGATTGATCGCAGGCGTCGCAATCTTTGCATTTATCTTGGTTCAAGTACTTAAGGGAACTTTGGCAAAGCAACGCGTAGCAGTAGTGGCAAGTACTGCCGAGACCACCTTTGAAATCCTGGAGCAAGATATTGAGAAGATTGAACGGAGCAAGGGCCTGCAGTCGCTGATCTCCTTTGGAGAGTTCTGGGTTGACTTCATCGTGGGCGATGATTGGCGCATTGCTGCTGGGATTGTGATTGCATTCATCTTAACCGCGACCATTAAGGTCTCGGCATTCACCTGGGGCACCGTGCCATTCTTTGTAGCGCTCTTCTTGGCCTACAGCCTTTCGCGCGTTGTTAGAAGCTCACGCTAACCACTAACACCTCGCGCATAATTGCTGCGCAAGGTGTTCGAGCGTTTGCATATGGATTTACCGCTATCCTGCTTGGACATTTATTGGCAGAGAGCCACGCTTCTACCCTAGAAGTTGGTCTGGTGCTTAGCTCTATTGTTCTTGGGGCGGCGCTAGCTTCTTTGATCTTGATGCGCTTTGGCGAACATATCGGACAGGTGCGGGCCTATAAGTGGATCTATGGATTACTTGCGCTTGCAGGATTGATTATTGCGCTGCATCCCACTCCTTGGACGATCGGGCTCGTTGGATTGACCGGCGTACTTTCTACAGATGCGAATGACAATGGACCCGCTACGACGCTGGAGCAGACCATGCTCGCTGGTGAACACCACAGTAGTAAATTTGCTGCAATCTTTGGGCGCTATAACGGAGTAGCTGCAACTTTTGGATCGCTCGGTGCACTTACGCAGGGATGGTTGAGCCACGTACAACGATTCGACACCACCTACATTGGTTTCTATATTCTGCTCCCTCTTGGCCTTCTTGGGTGGTGGATCGCTCACTCCATAGAACTGCCTGCTCGCACGGCTCCTATAAGTGCAACCCGTGGCCTTAAAGATTCCCCCGTGCGTGGTCGCATCATTCAGCTCTCGACTCTCTTCGCCTTCGATTCTGCGGCCGGTGGGCTTACGACATCTGCCTGGCTTTCTTATTACCTCACCAGCCGATATCACGCCTCCGCCTCGTTGCTGGGCTATATCTTCTTTATCTTTGCTCTTCTCGCTGCCCTCAGCATGTTCTTGGCGCCACTCTTGGCAGAGCGCATCGGTTTAGTGGCCACGATGGTCTCAACTCACCTTGCTAGCAACGCATTCTTTATCACCGCGGCATTCTGTGGAAATTTAAAGCTAGCGATCGTCTTTTTAATGTTGCGCGCTTCAATGTCACAGATGGATATTCCGACCCGTCAGGCGCTAATTATGGCGGTAGTCCCTGCAGAGGATCGAATGGCTGCTGCAGCAGTCACCAATGCCGCCCGCTATTCAGTGCGCCCAGCCGCTCCGACGATTAGCGCTGCGTTACAACATATAGCTATTGGGGCTCCACTTGTCGTGGCTGGATCAGTGAAGCTTCTCTACGATGTTGCAATATTGATCTGGGCTAGAAAAGGCAAATACCTCGTACGCACCCTCGCATAATGCGAGCAAACGGTGCAAACGAGGTATTTGGGGTTCCGATTTAAAGATTAACCGCGGATGTTCTTTGTAAACCAAGCATTGATGCCACCTTCAAGTGGTCCCCAGAAATATGGATCAATTGATTGGTAGGAAGCGGGAAGTGTTCCGGCTCCAGGTAGATTTCCAACACCTGGGATGATCGACCAGTAGAGAGAATCACCTTGTGGATCACCGGTGTGCATGATTGCTTGCCCTGCTGGTGACAAGATGTAATCGATGAACTTCTTTGCCTCTGCTTGGACTGCCGCAGATGCACCTTTATCGATGGCGATAACGCTAGGTAGAAGTGTTGACTTGGCAAGGTAGAGAACCTTTGGAGTGAAACCAGCAACTGGAGTCTTAGCCAGCTTGAGTACTTCGCCTTGTGCCGCTGAAGATTGAATTAATCCCATGTTGATGACACCGGTTTCCAGAGCATGCAGGGTATCGCCGTTGGTGTTGTTAACAACGAGGCCATTTGCTTTGAGCTTGGTGAGGAATGCCTCGCCAGCGGTAACTGATTTTCCACCGAATTGGTTCATCAAGCCGGCAATAAATGGGTATGTAGGACCTGATTGATTTGGATCATTCATACCGATTTGACCCTTGTACATTGGGTTCAGTAGATCGTTGTAAGTCTTTGGAAGGGTCATCACCTTGGCAGAGTTATAAATCAAAGCGGCCATGGTGGTCAAACCTGTCGGGATGTATGAATGATCTGCAGGAACGACTGAGTTTCCAGCTGCTGAGAACTTGGCCATTGGGGTGTAAGGAAGGAGTTGACCTTGCTTATCTAGCGCTGCGAATGCGGTATTTCCATCTACCCAGAGAACACCAAATTGCGGGTTAGCCTTTTCAGCGGAAACCTTGGCCAGTAATGGACCTGTGCTGTCATCGTGCAGAACGGTCTTGATTCCTGTCGCCTTCGTAAATGCATCGGCTGCGACTTGGTCATAACCTTCAGCTGCGTAGATGACTAGGGGAGTTGCGGTGCTTGCTGCTTCCGATGGCGTGATAATGGATGCCCCGAGCAGCATTCCCGCAACTGATATGCCAGCGACAACTACGGCTGACTTAAGGAGATTGAGTTTCATGCAAAGCCTCTCTCAATGAGTAGAAAAGTGAGTAGAAAAGTGAGTAGAAAAGTGAGTAGAAAATAGATCAACTAACGAGGCCATCTCATGGCATTGCGGCGAACAGGTGAGAGCGAACAGGCGAACGTCACTGAAAAATCAGGTGAACATAGTGCTACGCGGCTGGGCTTGGGGAGGCTAACTGAGAATCAATAGGTAGAGGTGTCGCAGATTCACTTGGAGTCGGCGTTGGCGAAGTGTGTGCCCCCCACTTAAACCACTTAACGATGAGCGGGACNTCAGCGTTCACGAAGAGATAGCTGTGACCTCCGCCGATATTCGTGTTTAAGCTGTAATTCGCTTTTACGCTCTTGAGCTTTGCNCCCCAGGCTGCAGATTGGCCACGAATCAAGAAGGTGTAATCCTGGTTAGATTCACCAAGGAACCAGCGCACCTTGTTCGCTACTTTGAGATACGTGGAAGGCGTTTGATACTTGTGTCTCTTATCTGTTGCCGATCCTGAGCCAAATGCATTTGTTAAATCATCAACAACAAAGTAACCCGCTAGTGTGACAACTTGACCGAAGAGCTCTGGATGATGCAAGCCAATAATTGCTGCACCATATCCACCCATAGAAAAACCCAAGAGAGCGCGATCGCTGCGGTTGCGGATATCTCCCGCTTCGACTGTTTGAATCACCTTTGTGGTGAGCCAGCTCTCGATCATGGCGCGTCCATCATATGAGTCCGCCCATTCGGAATCTGCATGCGTGGTGGCATTGCCGTCGGGGAATACCGCGATAAATGGGGCTAGCCCTTTTGCAAATGCCGCTGCCAGGGAAACTTGTACTCCCGCGATCAGGCCACCGGGGGTTCCGGGCCAGCCATGCAACATGTAGACCACGGGTAAGAGCGGAACTTGATCGGCAGGAACCGCGGGGGTCAATACAAAAACACTGCGGATGGGAAAATCCTTCTCTGGACTATTTATCCTCAATTGCACGATGGAGGCTTTTGGAGTGAGCGCGGAAGATAGTGGCAACTGTGAAGTTGCCATGAGGCATAACGACATGACCGCGATGAGAAAGCCGCGCCCGAACTTCATTCAGTGATAATAGTGGTACGCCCTGGGAAAATTAGGTGGATAATTAATTTCATGAAGCGGTTGTTAGTCGTACTTGGTGTGGCTTCGGCCTTCGGTTTTTCACCGCTCTATCTGGATACATTTACTCCGCCCGCAATGGCGAGCTCTGTAGGGACGGCGGTAGTCACACCGCCACCTAGAACGACAGCCGCAGCAAACAAAGCTTTACAAAAGGCTGCTCGCGCCACTTATCGCGCAGCACTTCTCAGCGCCCAGAACGGTCGCGATTTAGCTTTCGCTGATGCCAATGCAACCCTCATGCAATCAGCGGGTAAAGAGAAGGCTACGGTGCAGGCAGCACGCGCGGCTTACAAAGCAGCAGCCAAGGGGATTATCACGGCATATAACCAAGCAATCGCTACGGCACATCAGAATTACCAGGCTGCCTTAGCTATGATTGGGAAGTAACTACCCAACCATTTCAGAATCACGCGGGCTATATTCATGGGTGCAGATTTTATTAGCACTGTCAGCGCCGCAAGAATCACATAAGAGAATTAGTGAGTGACACGAAATCTTGCCGCAGTTGTAGAACTGCTTGGTAGCACCCCCACATTTTTCACATTCGCCCAAGACTGGGGTGTGGTCAGAGAAATCTAGCGTCATACGAGCATCAAAGGTATAGAGCGAGCCCTGCCAGAGTTCGTCATCGCCATATTTCTGGGCATAGCGAACGATGCCGCCTTCGATCTGGTAAACCTCTTTAAAACCCCGTTCTACAAAGACGGTAGAGAGAATTTCACAGCGGATTCCACCGGTGCAGTATGTAACGATCGGTTTATCTTTTAAGTGGTCGTACTTGCCCGATTCGATTTCGGAGACGAAGTCGCGAGTGTGAGTGACATCTGGGACGATCGCGTTCTTAAATTTACCGATCTTCGCCTCATAGCCATTGCGGCCATCAAAGAACAAGACATCATCGCCACGTTCTTCTACGAGTTTGTTGACTTCGTAAGGTTTGAGGTGTTTGCCGCCGTTGACGACGCCCTTCTCATTTACCTTAATATCTAGATGTGAGCCGAAATCAACGAGCTCTTCCTTCACCTTTACCGCCAGACGGGGAAAATCGGAGCCAGTGCCTTCGGACCATTTGAAATCAATCTTCTTGAAGCCAGAGTACTTTTTGGTAGCACTTACGTATTTTTTAAGGTCAGACATATTGCCGCCCAGAGTTCCATTGATCCCATGCTTGGAGATCAAGATACGACCCTTGAGATTGAGATCTGCTGCCAACTTGGTCTGCCATAAACGAATCGCTTCGGGGTCGTGTAGCGGCGCGAAGCCGTAGTACAAGATGACCTTCTGGAGTTCCATGCAGCAATTCTACGGATTATTTATTGCGTTCAATTCCACGCCGGCCCCAGAAGACCCAGAGTGAGAGAACGCCCAGAATGAGCGCAAAACCAAAGGCGATATCTTCCAGCGGAGCGCTGGCTAACCGCGGCCCCAGAATCTGACTCTTCTCGTACATCACGATATTGCGCGAGGTGAGCCACCAATTGGTCAGCAGTTGGAAGGGGAGAATGATGGCGTACGAACTCCAAAATGCTCTGCGAAGGAGCAATCTGGTGCGCAGCAGGTAAAGGTCGAGTGCGGCAGCACAGGCCAAGCCAAGAAAAGCGATCTGGGTATACGTCACGATTCATCTCCAATCGACCAATGCGGTCGGCGCGTGCGCACTGCTTCTAGCGTCATGATGGCTGCAATGGGCACGATAATAAAGAAGAGGTATTCCTCGATGGGAATATTGAATGGGCCATATATTTGCAGGATCTGCGTGAGATCAAAGTGCCAGTGGTGACGCGATATTGCGTAGCCATCCCAACCCACAAAGAGAAGTGCAATAGGCAGAATGCTTAGTGCAAGGCGGCGCAGGCGTCGCAAGACTGCAACCTTGAGAAAGATCTCGAGCCAGAATGAGCCGACGACAGTGAATAGCAACATCGCCATATAACCCCAACTTCGCATATCTCATTATTTCACTCAATATCTATTGTGCTGGGTTAAAATCGCGCCATGACTCCTCTTCATCTGGTCTGGCTCACCTTTGCCATAGTCTGTGGCGCCTGTTGGATTCTCTCGATAGTCACCAAAGAGCACTCGTGGGTAGACCGGATGTGGTCAATCACGCCGGTGATCTATGTGGGGGAGTTCGCCCGTGCCGCCCATTTCCACAACGCTCGCCTCAACGTGATGGCGATCCTCGTCTTGGTATGGGGTGCTCGCCTCACCTTCAACTTTGCTCGCAAGGGTGGATATTCCGGAACTGAGGATTACCGCTGGCCGATATTGCGCGCCAGCATGAAAAGCTGGCAGTTTCAGTTGTTCAATATCTTCTTCATCGTCCTCTATCAGAATTTCTTGTTGGTTTTGATTTCACTTCCTGCTCTTACGGCATATCGCCACCAGGCAACCCCCTTTGATGCTTGGGATCTATTGCTCCTGGTGATCTTTGCACTGTTCTTGATAGGTGAAACCATCGCAGATCAACAGCAATGGAATTTCCAGCAATCCAAGAAGCGATTTGCCGTTTCAGGTCGAACTCCTGATAACCGTTTTGTAACTACTGGGCTCTTCAAGTATTCACGCCACCCCAATTACTTCTTCGAGATATCGCAGTGGTGGGTGCTCTACTTGATCGGTTGTAATTCTATTGGGCTACTCTTTCAACGAACCATCGCAGGTCCAGTACTTCTCACTATTCTCTTCATCGGTTCTACTAGTTTTACCGAGAAGATCTCGCTGGCCAAGTATCCCGAATATGCCGATTATCAGCAGAGCACATCAGCCATCATTCCTTGGGTCGCAAAGCGCGGCCTGCGTAAGCTGACAGCGTGAGAACTAAGCGTCAGACCTTCTGGGAGCGAATCTGGGCATCGACCATTGTTCTCTATACATTTGCTGCAACCTTTGTAGTCTGGAAAGCGCTGCATAAGTATGGCGTTAATCCCTATCTCTTCTTCGTCATCGATTTAATTACATCGTGGTTCTATGGATTGGCTTCAGCAAGGCTCGTTGTGGCGGTCATTCATAAGCGTTGGTCGGAAATACAGAAGTGGGGCTGGTTGTCTGCGCTCAACTTTATGTTGCCGCAGATTTACATCTTGGTATCGGCCAATCATGTCCCAAAGGATGTCTACATCATTATTTTTAGTGTTATTGGAGTCATGGTTGCCTTTGCTGTTTTGGGGGTAGTGAGTCAGATTCGAGTTGCTCGCAGAGAGGAGAGTGCGAGATGAAGAATTGGAGCGGCAACGTCGCCTTTGATGCCGACCTTGTTGTACGGCCAACCAGCATCGATGACATAAAGTCTGCGGTAATGGCCGCTGATACGGTTCGTGCGTTAGGAAGTGCCCACTCCTTCAATCGCATCGCCGATAGCAATGATGCCCTGCTCTCTTTTGAACACTTTCCTCAAGATATCGAGATTGACCAAGTCAGCAAGCAAGTCCGCGTAGCTGCCGGTGTGCGCTACGGCGAGTTGGCAATCGCACTTCATGACGCAGGGTTGGCCCTTCCCAATATGGGATCACTGCCTCACATCACCGTTGTTGGAGCTACGAGTACTGGTACCCACGGATCTGGTTTAAAGAATCAAAACCTCTCTGCCGCTATTCGCTCCATTGAATTGATTACTGCCGGTGGGGATGACATAACTATCACCGGGGATGAACTCAATTCGGCTCGCATAGGATTAGGTGCGCTAGGAATTATTCATCACCTGACGTTGCAAGCGATCGATACCTTTGAAGTTGCACAGACGATCTTCCTCGATCTACCCTTTGAAAACTTGTTACATCACTTTGCAGCGGTCATGGGCGCTGGCTATAGTGTTTCGGCATTTACGACCTGGGGTGATCTGCTCGTTGATCAGCTCTGGGTTAAATCTCGCGTCGATATTGATACCTTGCCTGGTGACGAACTATTTTCCGCCAACCGCGCCAAGCGTAAGTTCCATCCGCTGGAAGGCGCATCTACTAAGAGCGCAACCGAACAATTGGGCCGCGTTGGGCCATGGCACGAGCGGCTACCCCACTTTAAGTTGGACTTCACACCCAGCTTTGGGGATGAACTACAGAGCGAGTTCTTTGTAGATACCCAAGATGCGGTGGCGGCGCTAGAGGCCGTTTATGCCATCCGCGGAGAAATTGTGCCTCTGCTCTTGGTTTCAGAACTACGCACGATCGCTGCTGATGACAATTGGTTGAGTGAAACCTATGGTCGGGATAGTTTGGCTATTCATTTCACCTGGAAACCCGATCTTGTTGGGGTCACCGCATTTCTTCCAACACTAGAAGCAGTACTCAAACCATTTAGCTCTCGCCCACACTGGGGCAAGTTATTTACCGATCAGGACTTTGATTTTCATGCGCTTTATCCCCAATTTGCCTCATGGCTCACCTATCGCGGGGGATTGGATCCTGATCGTAAATTTATCAACGAGCAATTGTCATTGTGGCGCATCTAAGAAGCATTAGACTCCAAGTATGAAGGTCGAAGGCGTTCCCTTAGCAATTCTGCGCACTCGTCTCAGCGAAAAATGGAGTGGCTTCGCGCCCGATATCTTGCCATTGCCCGTCGCCGAGATGGATTTCGAATTGGCGCAACCGATCCGTGATCTCTTGGTCTCCATGGTGCTCAACTCCGATACCGGATACATGGGAAAGACGGATTCGCTCAACCGCGCTTTTGCCGATTTTGCGAGCGATCGCTGGAACTGGATTGTCGATACCGAGCAATTCTTTTTATGTACCGATGTCGGTGTGGGTACCGTCGAAATGGCGCGCACCATTGTGCAGCCAGGTGACAAGGTCTTAGTTAATTCACCGGTATATCTCAATATGTACAACTGGGCCAAAGAACTTAAATGCCAGATTGTGGATGCGCCGATGCGCAAAGATGGAATGAGTTACAGCTTGGATCTGGCTGCAATCGAAGCTGGTTATAAGCAAGGTGTAAAGATTCATTTCCTCTGCAACCCCCAGAATCCTACTGGCACTGTTCATACCCGCTCCGAGTTAGAGGCGATCGCAGATTTAGCCTCACAATACGGTGTCTATGTATTTAGCGATGAGATTCATGGTCCTATCGTCTTTGATGAAGCTACCTTTATTCCATTTTTAAGTGTCAGTGACAATGCACGTCAGGTAGGGGTCTGCGTGACTGCAGCGAGCAAGGCTTGGAACCTTGCTGGACTCAAGTGCGCATTCATTATTACCGAATCAGAGCGCATCTCGGCGTTGGCGAAAAGTATGCCTCCTTCAGTTCGATTCCGGGCATCGCTCTTTGGGGCACATGCCGCTGCCAAAGCCTTTGAATCTACCGAGTGGCTCGATGCGATGATGGAAACCCTCGATCGCAATCGCCAATTCTTGCAAGTTCAACTAGAAAATAAATTGCCTAAGGCTAAATACCAGGTGCCGAGTTGCACCTATTTAGCGTGGATTGATATGTCGGCCTATGACCTCGGTGAGAATCCAGCCAAAGCGATCTTGGAGGGCGGCAAAGTTGCGCTTACGCCAGGGTACCTTTTTGGCCCAGATTGCAGTCAGTTCATTCGCCTCAACTTTGCTACCAGCGAAGAGATAATTGCCGAAGGTATCGACCGGATCGTCGCGGCCATAAAGGTGCTTCACCCCAGCATTTGAACGGCCAAATTCGAGCCTGCGCACGCCATAAGCATTTAGATGATTAGATAGCGCTTATGACAGAGCCCATTGCAAACCCAGCCCGCGGCAAAGAGGTATTTGACCTCGATCGCGCTCACGTATTCCACTCCTGGTCGGCCCAAGGCCAGATCAGCCCTATGCCCGTAGCTGGTGGCGCTGGAAGTTATTTCTGGGATTACGACGGTAATAAGTACTTGGATTTCTCCAGCCAGTTGGTCTTTACCAACATTGGTTTTCAGCATCCTAAGGTTGTAAAGGCGATTCAGGATCAAGCGGAAAAGTTAACAACGATCGCACCACAGCATGGCAACGATGCCCGCGCGCAGGCCGCTAAATTGATTTCCGGTCTCGCTGGTGCTCACCTCAACAAAGTTTTCTTCACCAACGGTGGAGCTGATGGAATTGAAAATGCGGTGCGCATGGCTCGCCTACATACTGGCAAGCATAAGGTTCTCTCTTTCTATCGCAGCTATCATGGAAACACGACCACGGCAGTAACTGCCACAGGGGATCCACGGCGCTGGCCTAATGAGCACGCCACTGGTCATGTGCATTTCTTTGGGCCTTACCTTTATCGCACCGCATTCTGGGCTAAAGATGAAGCCGAAGAGTGCAGGCGCGCGCTAGAACATCTCGAGCAAGTCATTATCTTTGAGGGCGCTAGCACCATTGCTGCCATCCTGATGGAGTCAGTCGTCGGAACCGCCGGTGTATTGATACCACCAGCTGGTTATTTAGAGGGCGTGCGCGCACTCTGCGACAAATACAAGATTATGTGGATCGCCGATGAAGTTATGTCGGGCTTTGGTCGAACTGGTAAGTGGTTCGCTTACCAGCATTCCACCGCTGAACCAGATTTAATTGTCTTTGCTAAGGGCGTCAACAGTGGCTATGTACCACTGGGAGGCGTTGTTATCAGCGATGAGATCGCTGCAACATTTAATGATCGCGTCTTCCCCGGTGGGCTTACTTATAGCGGTCACCCGCTGGCAACTGCTGCCGCTGTCGCAACTCTCAATGCCATGGCAGAAGAGAAGATGGTCGAGCATGCCGCACAGATTGGGCAAGAAGTTATCAAGCCATTGATCGAAGCGCTCGCCGCCAAGCACAAAGTTATCGGCGAAGTCCGCGGCAGAGGTGTCTTCTGGGCGATTGAACTGGTTAAAGATCGCGAAACTCACGAGCCACTTGCCCCATACGGTGGATCGAGCCCAGCGATGGGCGAGTTGATGGGCGCCTGCAAGAAGGCGGGCATGATTCCGTTTATGAACTTCAACAGAATTCATATCTGCCCACCGTGCAATGTGACTGAAGCAGAGCTCCGCGAAGGTTTCGCTATCTTGGATGCAGCATTGACTTCTATCGCCTCGCATTACACCGGCAAATAGCACTTTAGGCAACGCATGATGACCGCTGTCGATCTGATGACGTTATCGATCGACTGTGGAGGCTTGAGCATTAAGGCTTCGGTTCTAGATGGTAAAGGAACTCTCCATGCCCAGCCGATTTCTACTCCAACTCCTTATCCACTAAGTCCCACCACCTTGATCGCAACGTTCGAAGAGTTGGCAAACCAACTGCCAGCCTTTGACCGTGTCACAGTTGGCATGCCAGGGATGATTCGCCACGGCGTCGTGGTGCATACCCCGCATTACATCAACACCAAAGGTCCGCTTACAAAAGTAGATCCCGAACTACTCGCACAATGGCGTGGATTTGATATGCAAAGCGCACTGGCTAATTACTTCGGACGTCCCGCACTTGTCATGAACGATGCAGAAGTACATGCCGCAGGTTTAATCACTGGTTCTGGTCTTGAAGTGGTCTTCACCTTAGGCACTGGACTGGGCTTTTGTATGTTTGATGGCGGCAAGTTAGCCCCACATATCGAACTTTCGCACGCTCCAGTGCGTCGCGCCACGAGTTATGACACCTGGATCGGTGAGCACGAACGCCGTCGCCTAGGAGATATGTTCTGGTCGCGGCGGATTAAATCCATGATTGAAGATCTGCGTCCCGTCTTCTGGTGGGATCGCGTTTATATCGGCGGAGGTAATTCGCGCAGAATCAGCGCCACAGTGCTTAAAGCGTTGGGGGATGATGTCATCATCGCATCGAATACCGCTGGAATTCTTGGGGGAGTGCGCGCCTGGGAATTAAAAGGTATGGAGCAGTGAAAACGCTACTGCGGATCATCAAAAACGAAACCTTTTGCGCATACCTCCTTATCCCCGTTGGATTGCTCGCTATTGGGTTGGGTGCCAATTTTAATGGCCATTTCTTAGAGCAACATCAGAAGATAGGTGGGTGGCACTTTACGATCCGCGAGGCGACCTTGGACTATCTCTTGGGGTTCTTCTTTTATGTAATAGGGCTACAACTGCGCTTTGAATTGAAACATGGGGTATTGCAAAACCGGAAGATTCTGGTGGTCAGTGCGCTCTCGGCTGGCATGGGCATGGCGGTTCCTGCTCTTATCTTCTACATCTACAACCGCGCTAACGGCAGCCCCACTACGGGTTGGGGGATCGAAATGGCGACCGACCTGCCTTTTGTGCTTGCGGCACTGGTGATATTTAAAAAGAATAATCTCAAGGGCTTCGTCTTAGCGCTAGCCACTTTCGATGATATCGGCTCGGTGATCGTGCTCTCTATCCTCTTTAAAGTGCATCTTAATTCACTGTATCTGCTCGCCCTTATTGCCACTCTGGCCATCTACTTTCTGCTCTCGTATCTCTTCTCCTCTAAGGCGATGTTGATCGCGGTATTTGTCGTTGGTTTAGCGCTAGCGCATCAAAGCGGAGTTCAGAGCTCTTTAGTTGCTGTTCTCTTCGGGATCTTGACATCAAATAACCGGATCGAAGGCGTCGATCTGCAAGCAAAGATGCTTCTTCTACTCGAACCACTATCTGCCTTCGTAGTAATACCGTTATTTGTCTTTATAACCCTCTTTCGTAGGTATGACTTCTCGCCCCATGCGATTGGTTCTACCTTGGTGATCTCTCTCATCATCGTACGGCTGATAGGTAAGCCCATCGGGATCTTTCTTGGAATCTTCCTCGGCAGGGCGCTGACTCACCTCCGAGCGCCATTTACTTCTGGGGAAGCGCTATTGATAGGAGCCCTAGGAACTTTGGGGCTTGATGTCTCGTTGATATTCGCCCAGAAGGATTTCCTTGGAGCTACACAGAATTTAGCGATCGTGGGCATCTTGCTTACCATTCCAGCTGGGGTGTTACTTGCCACTGTTGTTCATCTGCTCACCGCCACACAGGGTAAAGTCGAGGTATGAAACGCACCCTACCGATCTCATTCATAGCAGCGCTCTTACTCGGAACCGCGTTGGTAGGTATTTCGCCCGCTAGCACGGCAAAGACCCCGTCGTACTTCAACGATTGTGGTTTAGGTCCAGTGATAAAGCCATCGAGCGTTATTCAATATTGCGCAGATGGTGGTGCAGGGGTCGTCAACATTAAGTGGTCAACATGGGGCGCAACTTCCGCCCAAGGAACTGGCACGTATTACATAAATGGTTGTACTCCAACATGCGTAGCTGGAATTATTTATAAATCCAGCGTCAACGTATTACTTAATAAGTTGGTAAAAACCCATGGTAAAAACTATTTGATGAATGTAACTGTGACGCCAAAGGCCGGAAAGAAGTTTCTCTGGCCTCCTCAGATGAAGCCAGTACCAAAAAAGGTAACTTGGACATCGGATATGTGGCGGGGCTAGCCCTCAAAATTTTACGCACTTGCACGATGTGATCTGCACTCTTTGAGTGCCAGCCCCACGAATCGGGGAGCACAAATAACCACTTCCAGAGCAGTATTGCGCTGTCTAGAGAAGAGGCAGGCTCAATGTTTCAGGTTCGTATTCATGGTCGAGGCGGGCAGGGTGTAGTCACCGCAGCCGAACTATTAGCAGTGGCTGTCTTCGATGAAGGCAAGCACGCGCAAGCATTTCCAAGTTTTGGTTCTGAACGAACGGGTGCACCCGTTGTTGCATACTGCCGCATATCTGAACATGAAATTCGCGCCCGCGAGCCGATCATGGAACCGGACGCACTTATCATTCAAGATGCTAGCTTGATTAAACAGATCGATGTATTTGCTGGGCTTAAGCCGGGTGGCTTTGTCATCGTTAATTCGACAGAGAACGCCGATGATTTACTGATCGCCGAGAAATTGAAAGTGGCGACTACTCTTGCAATTCTTCCAGCAACAGAATTGGCGATGACCCATCTTGGCCGTCCGGTACCAAACGCAGTCCTGCTTGGAGCATTTAGTGCGCTGACCGGTGTGGTTTCGCTGGAAGCCGTCACTGACGCGATCAATGAAAAGTTCAAACCAAAGGTTGCTGCCGGCAACGTTGCAGCTGCAACTGCAGCATACGAATATGTCATGAATCAGGTGGCCAGCAATGCTTAGACAAGTTGAAGGATCCAAAGCGGTTGCCGATGCAGTCGCCGCCTGTTCCCCAGAAGTCATCTGCGCATATCCCATCAGTCCGCAGACCCATATTGTTGAAGGGTAAGTGCTCTAGTTAAAGATGGAACTTTAAAGAATTGTGAATTCATCAACGTCGAATCGGAATTTGCAGCGATGTCGGTCGCCATCGGTGCCAGCGCTACAGGTGCGCGTACCTATACCGCTACCGCCAGCCAAGGCCTGCTTTATATGGTGGAAGCTGTCTATAACGCATCTGGTCTGGGATTACCCATCGTCATGACGGTCGCCAACCGCGCAATCGGCGGTCCTATCAATATCTGGAACGATCACAGCGATTCCATGTCACAGCGCGACTGTGGTTGGTTGCAGCTCTATGCCGAGAATAACCAAGAGGCCGTTGACCTTCACATCCAGGCATTTCGTATCGCCGAGGAGATGTCGATTCCGGTCATGGTCTGCATGGATGGTTTCATCCTGACGCATGCTTATGAGCAGGTGGATATACCAACACGCGAAGAGGTAGAAGCCTTCTTGCCACCATTCACCCCACGACAACACCTCGATCCTGCAGATCCAGTTTCGATCGGGGCTATGGTTGGTCCGGAATCTTTTACCGAAGTGAAGTANTTGGCGCACCAACGCATGATCGATTCGTTGCGCAAAGTACAAGAAGTCGCCGATGATTTCGAACACCACTTTGGTCGCAAGACCGGAGGGCAACTTCGTGCATATCGCACTGAGGGCGCNGACACCATCGTTCTTGCGCTCGGTTCCATCATCGGAACACTTAAAGACGTTGTCGATGAATTACAACTTGATGGTCATTCCATCGGCGTCGTTGGGCTGACATCTTTCAGACCTTTCCCTTTCCACGCACTGGGCGAAGCCCTCAAAGGTGCCAAGCGCGTAGTCATACTCGAAAAGGCATTTTCAACTGGCACGGGTGGCATCGTTACCCAAGATGTCGTCCGCGCTATCGAGGGGCTGGGCATCAAAGATTTCACGGTGATCGCTGGACTCGGTGGTCGCCCGATCACCATCGCTTCCCTGCGCGAATACCTCACAAACGCGATGCAAGAGAGCGTTGAACGCCTTACCTTCCTCGATCTAGAAACTGAAACTATAGAAAAAGAGTTGAGTAAAGAGAGGGCGCTGCGATGAGCACTACGCAGATTAAGTTCTATCAAGTCGGCTCCTTTGCCGTAGGAAATCGCCTTTTGCGCGAAGATGAGCGCAGCGTGCAGTCCGATCCCGAACGCACCAATGCTTTAACGTCAGGCCATCGCGCCTGCCAGGGGTGCGGTGAAGCGTTAGGTGCTCGCTATGCCCTCGATGCCGCAATGCGCGCCACCAATGATCAACTGATCGCGGTTAACGCCACTGGCTGCCTGGAAGTATTTTCCACGCCCTATCCAGAATCTTCATGGCGCGTTGCTTGGCTGCATTCGCTCTTTGGTAATGCCCCTGCTGTTGCAACGGGCGTCGCCGCAGCTCTTAAAGCAAAAGGTAATCACACCACCCGCGTAGTCGCCCAAGGCGGGGACGGTGCCACGGTTGATATTGGTTTTGGTGCGCTGAGTGGAATGTTCGAACGCAACGATGATGTTTTGTACATCTGTTATGACAACGAGGCTTACATGAATACCGGCGTACAGCGCTCTGGTGCGACACCACCAGCAGCTCGTACCGCAACCACCCAAGCAGTTGGTGCCAAGCCTGGAAATGTATTTGGTCAAGGCAAGTACTTACCTAAGATCGCCATGGCACATGACATTCCATATGTTGCAACAGCGACTATTGCAGATCTGCGCGATCTAGAGGCAAAGGTTGAACGCGCGATGACGATGCACGGAAGTCGATACCTACACGTACTGGTCCCATGCCCACTCGGTTGGGGATCGGCATCATGCGACACCATCAAGATCGCTCGCCTAGCCACCCAGAGCGGATTGTTCCCCGTCTTTGAAGCGATCAATGGCGAAGTCGTCGCATCGAGCAAGATTCGCAAGAAGGTAGATGTCGAGGAATATCTCAAATTACAAACTCGCTATAGCCACCTCTTTTCGCCGCAGCGCAATGATGAGGTCATCGATCACCTGCAGCGCATCGCTGATAAAAATATTGAACGTTATGAATTGATGGAGGACTAGTCGTGGATAAGCCATATGCAATCACTTTGAGCGTTGGATCAAGTCTTGCCAATCACACCGGCTCTTGGCGGGTAGAACATCCCGAATATGTAAACCGTATGCCACCGTGCAACAAAGCCTGCCCTGCTGGTGAAAATGTGCAGAACTGGCTCTACATCGCCGAAGATGGTTCCTACGAAGCAGCCTGGCGCGAGCTGATCAAAGAGAATCCATTTCCCGCCATCATGGGCCGCGTCTGCTACCACCCTTGCCAGACCGCATGTAATCGCTCATTTCTCGATGAAGCAGTCGGCATCAACTCTGTCGAACGTTTCTTAGGCGATCATGCTCTAGAAAAAGGTTGGAAGATCGACCCACCAGAACACGAGACCGGCCTTGCAGTATTGGTTATCGGTGCCGGTCCCGCAGGTCTATCCGCCGCATATCAACTGCGTCGCATGGGCCATCAAGTAGTTGTGCGCGATGCCACCCACCAACCCGGTGGCATGATGCGATATGGAATTCCTAAGTACCGCCTGCCTCGCGAGGTGCTAGATGCCGAAATCAATCGCATCAAAGAGATGGGAGTCATCTTCCAACTCAACACCCGGGTTGATGATGTGCATGATGCGCTAGAAGAAGGCTTCGATGCAGTCTTTATGGCGATTGGTGCCCAACTTTCAAAGCGCACATATATTCCTGCGGGCGAATCGGCTCGCATCTTGGATGCCATTTCGGTACTGCACCACTTCGAAGATGGACAGACCCCAATGCTGGGTCGCAAGGTGGTCATTTATGGTGGAGGCAATACTGCAATGGATGTTGCACGTACCGCCAAGCGCTTAGGTGCCGAAGAGGCGATCATCGTCTATCGCCGCACCCGCGATAAAGCACCTGCCAACGATCAAGAGATCGAAGAGGCCCTAGAAGAAGGCATCTTGATCAAGTGGCTCTCAACCGTTAAATATATGGGCGAAGATGACATGATGATCGAGAAGATGGCGCTGGATGAGAAGGGCTTCCCTCAGCCAACGGGTGAATTCGAAACCCTGGAAGCTGATTCACTGATCCTTGCCCTGGGGCAAGAAGTTGATTTCAGCTTGCTTGGCAACAATGTAGATCTAGATGTTAAAAGTGGTGTGATGGATGTCGATGCCAACATGATGACTAGCCACCCCGGGATCTTCGCCGGTGGAGATATGGTCGAAGGCGACCGCACCGTGACAACGAGCGTGGGACATGGCAAGAAGGCGGCAAAGTACATCGATGCCTGGTTGCGCCAGACAAAACTCGAAGTAAAAGAGGAGAAAGACGCTGTTGCATTCGCAGAGCTCAATACTTGGTATTACACCGATGCCCCCCATGCTGTTCGCGAGCGCTTAGCTGCCACTCGCCGCGTCTATGACTTTAGTGAGGTTGTGCAGGGCCTGGATGAATCAACCGCTCTGTATGAAGCTCGTCGCTGTATGTCGTGCGGTAACTGCTTCGAATGTGATAACTGCTTCGGCGTCTGTCCGGACAATGCGATTAAGAAACTCGGCCCGGGCTGGGGTTATGAAATCGACTTGGATTACTGCAAGGGCTGTGGCATCTGTGTGAGTGAATGCCCCGCATCTGCAATCGAGATGGTTTCGGACCTGTAGTCCACCGATCTGTCACCGCTGAGCGCTAATCTTTCAGGTATGTCCACATACTTTCGCAAGTCCTTCAAGGTTGCTCCTGGGGTGCATATCAATCTCTCTAAGCGGGGGACTGGAGTCTCCTTCGGCGGCCGTGGTGCTCATGTCTCCTTTAGTCCAACTGGTCGCGTGACCAAAACTCTCAATGTCCCGGGCACTGGAATCTATTATCGCGATGTCGACACTTTGCACTCTAAGACAACGCATTCGGCTCCATCCGCACCAGAGGCAGCGGCCCCTCATCCGGTAGAGCAAATTGCCATGCGTGCCCCAACTACAGCGCTACCTACTGTTCACCAAGTTGTAGCTGTCGAACATCATGGTTTTTACATTAGCCATGCTGCAGCTGCTTTCTTCTCGCTCCTTGCCGCTGCAATCATCGCGATTACTCATAAATCCCAACCATTAAACCCGTGGGAACCAATCTTGATCGCCATCGGAGCGATCTCTTTGCTACTTTGGCTCATTGACCTGACTCATACCGCCAAGGAGAAGAGCAACCACCATGAATAACGCAGTTCGATTAGCTCTCACCAACTATGCGGTCTTCCGCGGTCGGACAATTCGTCGCGACTATTGGCTCTTCTGGCTCTTCACAATCATCATTTCGCTCTCGGCTTCAATCGTGGATGCCGGTTTCTTTAAGGGCCACGCCTACACCCAAAATCTTGTTGACATCTTTCTCTTCATCCCATCTATCTCCGCCGGGGTCCGCCGCTTACATGACGTAGGCAAGCGCGGTTGGTGGTTGATCGTTCCCCTCGCAAATATCTACTTCATGGTCCAGCCCTCGGGTCCTGATAATGAATACGGCCTAGAACAGAGAACTACCGACAGCTTCTAAATCAACTGTCGGTAGTTCTTGCCCGGTTTCGTTCCGGGTCTTATCTCATCTCTCATAACTTCTGGATTGGTATCCGCTTTGGATGATCAATTTCGCCATTGAGAGGGACATGCACTTCAAGAATCCCATCCTTATAAGTAGCCCGAACACCCTTGTCAGTGGTTCCGGCAGGAAGGGGAAGTGTCCGAGTAAAACTGCCATAGTAAAACTCGGATCGGGAATCTGTGCTTTTACTTTCTTCGCGCTCACCAGAGATCGTTAACATGCCATCGCTGACATGGATATGAACATTCTTATCTGGATCAATTCCAGGTAACTCTGCCCGAACAATGATCTCTTTCTCTTTCATCTCCTGCTCCACTTTGATCACATGCTTGCCAGTGTTGAGCCAAGCAAAACGTTCTGGAGCGAAATCTTCAAACCAGTCCCGTAAAGTGGGGAATTCCGGAAAGAATGACTTTTCAATTTGATTAATGCGTGAGAGTTCGTTGGTGCTCATGATCTTCTCCCGTGCAATGTGCTTTGCCGAGTTCTATCGATCCTCGTTTTCACTGCACACTTATATTTTGCTCTGATTTAGCAAAAAATAAAGTCCCAGGTGCGCTTGTAAGCAAGTGCCAACACTCAATATTTCAATAACTCTGCGATAGTTAATCCATGGTGATCCGGAACACTTTTGTGGGCTTGGCGAAGGCGACGCATTTTGGTCCGACCGTTCTCGTTGTCACGATCTCTTTCGTACTTGCTATCAGTCAACTCTCTCTTCCAAAATCTGTGGGGATAGCAGTCGCAATCTTTGCCGGCCAATGTGTGGTGGGTTGGACGAATGACCTCATTGATTACCCGCGAGATATGCAAGCCAAGCGCACGAAAAAACCTTTAGTCCGACAATCGGTCTCACACACTCAGCTACACACTGGAATCAGCGTTGCATTAACGGCAGCGCTACTTCTCTCTTTCCTGGGACCGCTGGGAATTAAAGGAGGGCTCCTGCATATGTTGGGTTTGGCAAGTGCCACGATCTACAACTTCGGCGCTAAAGCCACCTGGCTTTCACCGATCCCATATGCCATCTCCTTTGGGGCGATGCCGTGGGCGATCTATTCGGTTGTAGGCAAGCACCCACCCATCTGGCTTTTTCTTGACTTCGCTCTGATCTCTGTGGCTTTTCACTTCTTGAATGTCATCAAGGATCTGGAGTGGGATCGAAGGCAGATGGTCTTGGGGCTGCCACAGCGGATATCGGCGCGGTGGAGCTCACTGGTGGCGATCACGCTCATATTGCTCAGCATCGTACTTTTCTTGACCCGCTGAACTGGGTTGGTGATATTTAGGTTCCTCGGAAGTCGGCTAATGTGAGTGGGCGTGTCTTACGCTAGAGCCTTCCGACTTATTGAGATTGAGCGGCTAAACGGGAGGGTGACATTCATGCAGGTTATCGACCTACTCTTCCGCCAAGAGCTCAATTTGCGACTACATGTGATCGGAGATTTGGCCCGTCCTATCCGCTGGGTACATGCCAGCGATTCTCGAGATCCCGCACCGTACCTAAACGGCGAAGAGGTCGTTTTAAGCACTGGAGCTTGGTTCACTGGAAAGGAATCTGTCACACGATTTGTCGCTGGGTTGATGAAGGCAAATGTCGCTGCACTCGGCTTTGGGGTTCACGATGATATGCCGACTGTTCCGATGGAACTGATTGTGGAAGCGAAGAACAATAATTTAACGCTCTTTGAAGTTCCTTCTGGCGTCACTTTTATCTCGCTCTCGGAGCTATTTGTTGACCTTTCGATGGCCCACCACGAGCAGCCGCTGCGCGAGAACGCAACGCGTAACGCAGAGCTACTTGGAATTTTGCAAAGGCAAGATGGTATTGGCGCCATGCTCAAAATACTTTCTACAAATATCCCAGGTCGCAAGGCGATAATTTCCGGTGACAATATTTTGGCTTCGGATCAATCCACGCTTTTAGAATCGGCGCCAGTGCTCCTTGACCTCTTTGCAAATTTTGCGCGCTATCCAATCCTGGCTGGTTCTTTACAAGCCGATCTGATTATCGAGAATTTTGCGGAAGAGCCAACTCTTGAGCAGCGCCAAGTGATTGATCAAGTACTTCCATTTTTGGCAATTGAATTACAACGCTTCCAATTTGACCTGGAAATTGCCCGCAAATTTGCCGAAGAGATCTTTGATTTTATCGAAGCCAGTCCGCGCGATGATGCGACAATTTATTCGCGCATGCGATCGATCGGTGTGAAACCCGAATCTCCCATGGTTGCACTATGTATCGCAATTGCCGATGTGAACTCGGAAGCACCTTTGGGTGTCGTCAATAAATGGTTGCACGATCAGAGCGAAGTCGGAATCGCAGGCATTCGAAAGAGTGAGCTGCTTGTGCTCTTGCCTGCCACGGAAAAATTAGATATTGCTCTCCTGGGGGAAGAAATACATGCACTGCTGGGAGGAGGGAATTTTCTAGGCGTGGGAACGATCGTTGCTGCTGCCAAAGGCGCACACGAGTCGATTATTCAGGCTAGATATGCAGCGCACTTTGCAGCTCGGAGTGGGGGAGTGGGATATTCGACATACGATGCCCTCGCATCTCACGTCGTGCTTCTTACGGCGCAGAGCGATCAAACCCTCGAGCGTTTTGAAACTGTGCTCTTGCAGCCGTTGATTGCGCATGATGCCAATCGCCACTCTGATCTGGTGCATACCTTGCAACGATTCCTGGCGCTCAATGGACAATTTCAGGTGGCCGCCGATGACCTACATATCCATGTAAATACCTTGCGCCAGCGCTTGAATAGGATAGAAGAGCTGACTGGCCGCGACTTATCGCTGATGCACAACAAGGTGGATTTCTGGCTCGCCTTGGAAGCTCGGAAATTGCGCAAGCCCCCTGCTCAATGAAGGTATGTAGGTTCCTACATATGGCTGAGAAAACTCTGGGGGTTTCACCACTTCCTCTCCAATTGTGTGCGCTGTCACACTGCGCGTAATCCAACCCCGTTTGGATCCTTAATCCCTTGGAGGGTGCAAAATGACTACTCAACTGGATCGCCCCAGCCTCATTAAATTGCCTAATGGTGAGCGTGCCATCCCGACTTTCACCCCGGCTGAGATGGAGCGCCGCCTCAAAGGACTCCGTAACTTGATGTCCGAATTGTCACTGGATGCCTCTCTCTTCACCAGCTTTCACAACATTAATTACTATGCCGATTACATGTACTGCTATTTCGGCCGCAACTACGGCCTAGTGGTCACCCCTGGCGAGCAGGTCTCTATATCGGCAAATATCGATTACGGCCTACCCTACAGAAGGACCTATGGCAGCAATATCGTCTACACCGACTGGCAGCGCGATAACTACTTCAAGGCAGTCCGAGAGGTCGTCCCACGCAATGCAAAGCGCGTAGGAATCGAATTTGATCATGTCAGCCTCACCATCCGCGCCAAACTTGAAGCTGCGCTACCTGGTGTTGAACTGGTAGATATCGCTCCACAAACCATGATGCTGCGCATGTTCAAATCTCCCGAGGAGATGGGCATCATTCGCAGCGGTGCGCGCACCGCAGATATTGGCGGCGCTGCAGTTGCTGCAGCAGTAGAAGAAAATATTCCTGAGTACGAGGTTGCGCTCGCTGGTACTCGCGCGATGGTGCGCGAGATCGCTCGTGAATATCCCAATGCAGAGTTGCAAGACACATGGGTCTGGTTCCAATCTGGAATCAACACCGACGGCGCCCATAATGCCGTTACAAGCCGCCGAGTTCAAAAGGGTGACATCCTAAGCCTTAACTGTTTCCCAATGATCAGCGGTTATTACACCGCATTAGAGCGCACAATGTTCTTCGACCACGTTGATGAAGCATCACTGCGCTATTGGGAGATCAACGTCGAAGTTCACCGTCGCGGTTCAGAGTTAATTGTTCCGGGCGCACGTTGCATGGATATCGCTAATGAATTAAATGAGATCTATCGCAGCTATGGATTACTAGAGAACCGCACATTTGGCTACGGACATAGCTTCGGAGTCCTATCTCATTACTATGGCCGTGAAGCTGGACTCGAACTTCGCGAAGATATCGAGACTGTGTTGCAAGAGGGCATGGTTGTATCGATGGAACCAATGATCACTATCCCTGACGGCCAGCCAGGTGCAGGTGGATATCGCGAGCATGACATCTTCCTCGTAGGTGCAAAAACAGCAGAAAATATCACGAAGTTCCCGTTTGGTCCTGAACACAACATCATCAAGAATGGAGGCTGATATGACAAAAGTTAGTGAATCAAATGAGTTGAAGCTTGAAATCAAACATGATTACTCTTCAAGTCACGACGGCATCGTCCCCGACAGTGCCCGCCGTGGCACATGGAGTCACCATGTGCCACTTTGGATAACACTGTATGCCGGCTTCTCTTATATGAGCCTCGGCTCAGAACTTTATTCCTTTGGATATGGACTGCATGCAGTCCTTAAGATGCTTCTTATCAGCAGCCTCTGCTACCTCGCTTATGCAATTCCTGCTGCATATCTAGGTGCTAAGAGCGGTCAGACGCACGCTCTCATGGGTCGATCGGTCTTCGGTGTATCTGGATCAATGATCGTCTCTGTCTTTGTATTGATCGCACCTCTTGGTTGGATTGGCTACCAAGCCAACACCCTCTCAACCATGTGGAATGCGCTCTACAGCTGGACCCCAGTTGTAGGAATCGGCGTCGTCATTGCAGTTCTTGGAATCGTGAACAACGTCCTCGGTTTCACTGGTATCAGCGCCTTCGCTCGTTGGGTTGCTGCTCCCATTACTCTCGTCTGGGTTCTTTATATGGTGATCAAGGCATTTTCTACCAGCGGAAGTTCCATCCTTAACTCACATGCTGCGGGCGTTAAAGCTCCGGGATTAGTTCTTGGGATTATCGCCGCTATCGGTTTTGCAACATACGGCAATGAGGCAGATCTCTTCCGTTATGCAAAACCACATGTGAAGAATGTTGTCCCACCACTTGCTGTCGGACTCTTTGTCGGACAGATTCTCTTCCCGGTTGCTGGTTGGGTCATTGCGGCGCGTATTCACAGCGGTGATTTCGGCAAGGGATTTAGCGAAGCTGTTAGCTTCTCACTCTTTGGATTGACCTTCCTTGCGTTCTTGTTGGCCACCGCTACTCAGATCGCAGTGAACGACGCTAACTATTACGAATCACTCAATGCAGGTCAGAATATCTTCGGTGGCTGGGCTAAATGGCGTCGTATTTACACCTGTGCCTTTATTGCAGCTCTTGGTGGTTTCATGGCTTGGTGGGTTCCACAAAACAGTGCGAACTTCTTCCGCGTAACCACGTGGTTGGCAATTACCGTCCCAACCGCTTCAGTAATCATGTACGTTGATCAATTACTACTACCTAAGTTGCTCGCTGGATATAAGCGCCCAACAAAGGTAGTTCCTTCGTGGAACCAGACCGCACGCGGTAACTGGGTCGGTGTAGTCGTGCTCATTGCTGCAGTGGCCTTCGGGGCTTACGGCAGTGGCGTTGCACCAGGTCAAGCTGGTTCTCCTCTTGCCGGTTGGGGCATCGTTCCAGTCGAGGCTTGGGTGTTGGCAGCTGTTGCTTACAGCGTAATCGTTGCTGTTATCTGGAAGACCCCTAACGCCAAGAAGCTTCTTGGTTTTGCCAAGACAGCGGTGGAGTAAAACAAATGCCAAAAGTAAGTCGTAGCACCAGATATTCAGACCTCACCTGGCCTGAAATCCGCGATGCAGCAGATCGGGGTGCCTTAATCGGCATCCCGATCGGCGCGACAGAGCAGCATGGACCACACCTACCCCTTTATACGGATGTAATAATTCCCGAGACGATGGCGCTGGAAGTAGCCGAAAAACTCGACATGTTGGTTGGACCTTCTATTGTCTTCGGAAATCGCTCACGCCCATTAGCGGGTGGGGGAGAAGGATTTCCCGGGACAATCAGCGTCAGCGGAATTACCTTCATCAAGAATCTCGAAGATGTCATCTGCGCCTATGTCAAGAGCGGCTTTCGCAAGATCGTCCTTATGAATTGGCACTACGAGAATTCAAATTTTATTTACGAAGCTGCTTACTTGGCCTACGAACGCATGGGCATCAAGGGAGTGCGCATCATGGTATGCGAGGCAACGTTTGCTGGTATTTCGGAGGAAGTTGTTGAAGCCCTATTTGGAGATGAGTTTCCCGGTTGGGATGTTGAGCATGCAGCAGTCTTAGAAACTTCGATTCTCTTGCACCTGCGCCCCGATTTGGTTTTGATGGATCGCGCCGTTGATGACGAAGCGAAACGTCATCCCTCTTACGATGTCGTTCCACCACCAAAGGACTTTGTCCCTGAAAGTGGAGCGCTCTGGAAAGCCACTCGCGCCACCACCAAAAAGGGCGAAATTGTCTGGGTCGATATCGTCACACGCATTACCGCCTCGATCGATTTCGAATTAGGAGAAGAGCGCCAAACAGCGGACGGTTATTGAGTCCTGCTTCTGGGTTTAGGAATTAGCGGGCATCGGGGATAGGTGTTCATGAACGGCTATCCACGAACCGTTGATAAATTCGAAGACAATTGTTTCGCGTTCTAGTACAACATCGCTACCCTCATTTGTTGATACGGTAGTCGAAACGTTGTGAGTAAAGACGGCGGCAGTTGGGCCAACCAAGCGAATCTGCTGGTCGCTACTGGTACACGATAGAACTTTAAAATCGATCTCTGCTTCCCATGATTTCCAAAGCTCTTCGTAGGCCACGCGCGAAGTCAGGTGTGCGTTGTGCGTATAAAAGATGAAGTCGGCGTCAGCGCTAAAGCACTCAAAATATTGTTGGACACGTCCTGCGCCAAAATGGTCTACGAGTATGGCTGCTGCTTGCCTGACCTGTTCCAGCGTGCTCATAATTACCTCTCCTTATGCGGTAGAACCCCCACTTTGGCGGAACGTTGATGCAAATCTAGCCCCAATTCTCAAAGAAAGCGGGGAATACCTGTACCTTTTATCCAGCTGATTACCCATTATTTACCAGGATGGAGAATTGAATGAGCACTAATAGCAAACCGAAAATGACAGATATCGAAGTCTATGGAGTTGAATCGATACCTGCCGCAGATC
>TBL_comb47_HYPODRAFT_10001854_pt1 | contig 26925 bp, 28 predicted proteins | sample TroBogypolimnion_40_FD_10682 | JGI IMG/M metagenome (IMG submission 10682) | reverse complement strand
TGGCTGGAATCGCTTTGAGGCGCATTTAATCGTCATCAAAAATGTTAAGTTCCCCAACGCCGAAGCCTTGGGGAACTGGGGGAATCTGTCTCAACTCAACATTTTTGAAGACTCAACATAATGCGACTAATGTGGAGCTCCACATTAGTCGCGACGCAATCGCACTCGGCGGAAATTCTGGCGGAGGCGTTCGGGAATTACTTTGGCTGGGAAGTGCAGCATCACAACGGCAAATGAGAGCGTTGTTTCAGAATCTCTTTTTTGCAGTGCTCGTTTGCGTTGCATTAGGTGCGAACGCAGCTGAACCAGCGTTTCGCCCCAGAGTCATTATCTCATCGGACTTTCCGCCCACGAACGTCATTCCGGTGAAGGCATTCACCAACGGCGTCACGCCACCCGCGCAGTGCAGCGACCCGGACGACGTGCAATCCATGGTCCGCTTTTTGGTTTACGCGAACGAGTTCGATGTCGAGGGATTGATCGCATCGGCAGGCTCGTTCGCGAACGTGGCGAACAAGACCAACATCCTCAACATGCTCGATCTCTACGAGCAGGTGTATCCAAACTTGGTTCAGCATGACGCGAAGTTTCCCACGGCGGCAAAGCTGCGTTCCATCACTTGGCAGGGACGCGACGGTGCGTGGGGCACGCCCAAGGTCGGCACGGACGCCAAGCAGCTTGAAAAAATTCTGGGCGAAGGCAAAGACTCTGAAGCGTCGGAGGCCATCATCAAAGTCGTCGACAAACCCGATTCGCGCCCCGTGTGGATTTGCGTCTGGGGCGGTTCGCGCGAGGTGGCGCAGGCGATCTGGAAAGTTCAGAAAACTCGCAGCCCGGACGAGCTTCAGAAGTTTCTCGGCAAGCTGCGGGTGTATCTCATCGTGAAACAAGATAGCACCACGGATTGGTTGCTGGATAATTTTCCGAACTTGTTCGTGATCCTCACCGAGAAGAATTATCTGGGCATGTTTTACCAGATGTATCAATCCGATCCCAAGCTGGGCGACTTGGCGTGGATCAACGCGAACGTCCGCGTCGGACACAGGCCATTGGGCGCGGTATATCCCACGACGAGTTGGGATCTGAAACATCAGGGCGTCGAAGAGGGCGACACGCCTTCGTTCCTGTATCTCGTCAGCGCCGTGCGCGGCCTCAATGATCCGGAGAAGCCCGATCAAGAAAGCTGGGGCGGCAAATTTGTTCAGCCCGACAAGAACAAAAAGCATTGGTTTGATGATCCCGCCGGAACGCAATCCGTTTTCAAATGGCGTGCCGATGTGCAAAAGGATTTTGCTGAACGCATGAACTGGTGCGTGACCAACAATCTCAAATGACCAACCACGACCTCCAAATAAAAGCCTGTGCATTGCGCCGCGCGATGTTGCGGCTCATCGTCAATGCCGGCGCGGGCCACACCGGCGGCGGGTTGTCCTGCCTGGACATCCTGAACGTCCTCTACAACCGCGTGCTCAACGTCTCGCCGCAGACGGCCGCCAGCCCGACGCGCGACCGTTACGTTCAGAGCAAGGGACATTGCGTCGAAGCGCTCTACGCCGTGCTCGCCGACCGCGGATTTTTCCCCGCGTCGGACTTGGACACCGTCTGCCATTATCAATCGCATTACGTCGGCCATCCCACGCGGCACATCCCCGGCGTAGAGATGAACACCGGCGCGCTCGGTCACGGCCTGCCCATCTGCATCGGCATGGCGCTCGCGGGCAAGATGGATTCCGCCAACTACCGCGTCTTCACCCTGCTCGGCGACGGCGAACTCGCCGAAGGTTCAAACTGGGAAGCCGGCCTCGCCGCCGCGCATTACAAGTTGGATAACCTCGTCGCCATCCTCGACCACAACACGCTCCAAATCACCGGCCACACACGCGATGTGATGAGCAACGAACCGCTCGACGAAAAATGGCGCGCGTTCGGCTGGGAAGTCCGCAGCGTGAACGGCCACGACTACGCCGCCCTGACCAAAGCCCTCACCGAACCGTCGCCCGGCAAACCGCTCTTCGTCATCGCCAACACTGTGAAAGGCAAGGGCGTGAGCTTTATGGAAAACGTCGCCAAATGGCATCACGGCGTGCCGAGCGAAGCGGAATTAAAACAGGCACTGGCCGAACTCGACGCAGCGGAAGCGAAATTAAAGGAGGCCCAATGAGCGCGCCCGCACCCTCCATGTTCACGCCCGCGGCCAAAGCCACGGCGGAAAAACTCGGCCTAAAGATGGGTCGCGCCAACCTCGAAGAATTTGCCGCCACGCTGGAAGAACTCGCGAAGGCAAACCCGAACATCATCGCCGTCACCAGCGACTCTCGTGGTTCAGGCAAGCTCGCCCCGTTTGGCAAGGCCTTGCCCAAACAGATTGTCGAAGTCGGCATCGCGGAGCAAAATCTCGTCGGCATCACCGCCGGTCTGGCGGCGTGCGGCAAGAAAGCATTCGGTGTGTCGCCGAGCTGTTTTCTCACCGCGCGTTCGCTAGAGCAGATCAAGAACGACGTGTGTTACTCGGACGTTCCGGCGGTGCTCGTCGGCATCAGCTCCGGCACAAGTTACGGCGCGCTTGGCACGACGCATCATTCGCTCCACGACCTCGCCGTCCTGCGCGCAATCAACAACCTGAGCATCATCGTTCCTGCCGATAACTTTGAATCGCGCCAGACCATTCTCGCTGCGGCCAAGGCGACAAAGCCGGTCTTCGTCCGCTTCGGCAAAGCGTCGATGTATAACCTGCACAAGCCGGAGACGAAATTCGAAGTCGGCAAAGCCATCACGCTGCGCGAAGGCAACGACGTGGCGTTTATCGCCAACGGTGAAACGGTGGTTCATGCCGTCCTCGCCGCCACACACCTTGCCGAACGCGGCATCCAATCCCGCGTGCTTTCCATTCACACCGTCAAGCCACTCGATACCGAAGCCATTCTCAAAGCCGGTCGCGAATGCAAAGCCGTCGTCACGGTGGAAGAACATATGGTCAACGGCGGACTCGGCGAAGCTGTCGCCTCCACGCTGTTACAGGCGGGTGCTTGCAAGCCGTTCCGCATCGTGGGTATTCCCGATGAAGAAACCGTTCCCGGCGCACAGGCGGATATTTTCCGGCACTACGGCATTTCTATGGAAGGGTTGAGCGAAACCGCTTTGAAACTTTTGAAATGAGTCTGATTCTTGCCATTGACCAAAGCACCTCCGCCACCAAAGCGGTGCTCTTCGACGCGCACGGAAAAGTTTTGGACAAAGCTTCGCGCAATCATCGGCAGATTTATCCGCAGCCCGGATGGGTAGAACACGATGCGGAGGAAATCTGGAAGAACGTCCTCGCCGTCATCCGCGAAATCGCCAAGCGCAATCGCACCAAGCTCAAGAAGCTTGACGCGCTCAGCATCACGAATCAGCGCGAAACTGTACTGGTATTTGACCGCCAGACCAGCCAGCCGCTGCACCCTGCCCTCGTGTGGCAAGACCGGCGCAGTGATGCCATCTGCGCCAAGCTTACCCAGCAAGGCCACGGCCCGGTTATCGCGCACAAGACTGGACTGAAAATTGACACTTATTTTTCCGCCTCCAAAATTCGCTGGCTCATTGAGAATAAGCCCGTCATTGCCAAAAAGTTGAAAAATGGCGATGCGGTTATCGGCACGATAGATGCGTACCTGATTCACCGATTGACCGGTGGAAAAGTTTTTGCCACCGATTACACCAACGCCAGTCGCACGCTGCTATTCGACATCGGCAAACTCAAGTGGGATGCCGAGCTGTGCAAACTTTTCAAAGTTCCAACGAGAGCGTTGCCCGAAGTGCGCGAAAGCGCGGCGCAATTTGGCGAGACCAACCTTAACGGACTTTTGCCCAATACGGTTCCCATCATCGGTGTCATGGGCGATTCACAGGCGGCCCTATTTGCGCAACACTGCCATCAGCCCGGCACGGCCAAGGCGACATTCGGCACCGGCACGAGCGTGCTGCTTAACATCGGCGACCAACTACGGATTTCCGAAAAAGGCGCGGTCACGGCGCTGGCGTGGGTTCTAAACGGCAAGCCAACTTATGCTTTTGAGGGCATCATTAATTTTTCCGCCGCGACCATCGAATGGCTCAAAAATCAACTTGGCCTCATCCACAGCGCCGGCGAAGTCGAGAAGCTGGCGTTGAGCGTGAAGGATAATGGCGGGGTTTATCTCGTGCCGGCCTTTGCCGGTTTGAGCGCACCGTATTGGTCGCCGGCAGCGCGCGCAGGGATCGTCGGCCTAAGCGCGCATTCGAGCAAAGCGCACATTGTCCGCGCGGCGCAAGAAGCGATTGCTTATCAGATTCGCGACGTGCTGGACATGATGCGCACCGACGCGAAAGTAAAACTCCAAAGTCTGCACGCGGACGGCGGGCCCACTAAAAACAAGTTTCTGATGCAATTCACTGCCGACATCACGGGAGTCAAATTGCAAGCAGCCGAAGTCGCAGAAGCTTCCGCCTGGGGCGCGGCCTTGAACGGTTTTTTGGGCAGCGGTATTTATCATTCCTCCGCCGAGTTGGCGCAATTGGCCCGGCGGCCGATTTCTTTTCGCCCTCAAATGGCGGCAACCGAAGTCAAAAAAAATTATCACGGCTGGCTTGCTGCCGTGAAGCGAGTCTTATAAACCATTACCCATAATTATTTATGAAATCACTCTGGAGCCATTCACTTGCAATTTTATTCACGACTGTTTTTTGGTTCGGATCCGTCCGAACTCAGGCGGCGGACGCGGTCGCCAAAACCAAAATCGCCGTCGTGGTTTCGACGCTGAACAATCCTTGGTTCGTGGTGCTGGCGGAAAACGCCAAAGCTCGTGCCTTGGAATTGGGTTATGATGCGACGATTTTTGATTCCCAAAATGATACGGCGAAGGAAGCTTCCCACTTTGAGAATTTGATCGCCGGCGGGTACAAGGCCGTGTTGTTTAATCCCACGGATTCCGAGGGTTCCGTGGCCAGCGTGCGCAAAGCCAAGGCGGCTGGGGTGCCGGTGTTTTGTATTGATCGCGAGATCAATGCCACGAACGCAGCCACGGCCCAGATGCTTTCCGACAGCTATTCCGGCTGCGTCGCGCTCGGTACTTATTTCGTAAAAAAAGTTGGCCGCGAAGGCAAATATGTGGAACTGCTCGGCCTGGTCGGCGATAACAACACTTGGAATCGTTCCAAAGGATTCCACACCGTAGTGGACCGCTTCCCCGGACTGAAAATGGTCGCGCAGCAGAGCGCGGATTTCGATCGCGCTAAAGCCTTGGAAGTCATGGAGTCCATGCTCCAAAAAAATCCGGACATCAATGCGGTATTCTGCGGCAACGATGCGATGGCAATGGGGGCCTACCAAGCGCTCTTGAGCGCCGGCAAAGCGGAGCAGGTAAAAGTCTTCGGTTTCGACGGCGCGGATGACGTGGTGAAGCTGATTGCCGAAGGCAAGATTGCCGCCACCGGCATGCAATTTCCGAAGGTCATGGCCCAGAAAGCGGCGGAATATGCCGACACCTACCTTAAAGGCCAACGCGATTTCCCGCAGAAGGTTCCGGTCAAGGTGGATTTGGTGACGTCAGAAAACGTTGCCAAATATGGCAATTACGGCAAAAAGTAATTCGGCCCTTTGCCCGTGACCACCGCCGCTCACCCGAATTCCCGCCATTCACAAAGCGGCGGCATTCTTCGTCCCGCCATCCTCGCGCTTGCCGGTGTGGTCGTTTTGGGCTGGCTGTTTCCGCCAGTCCATTTTCACTCCTTGAAAAAACAGCAAGCTGAAGTAGCGAGCGCCACTTTCAATCCAACCAATTTCGCGGCTGCATTTTGGAGCGGTCGACTCTTGCCGGCGCGCGATCGCGCGGCGGATGTGGAAAAAGTCGTCGCCACCATCAGAACCAATCCAACTAAAGTGCGCGAACAATTCGGTCACACCGTCGGCCTGAGCAGTTCGTATTTTCTGTTTGTCCGCGGCGTCGGTCATGTGGTCAGCGCGGATGCGGACAGTATTGGATTGAGCCTGCCAGCCGCCGGTACCAATGTGGAGGTTACTGTTCCGCTGGGTTTTGTTTTCGGCAACGCGGTCCGTGACGGCTGCGGATTGCTCGACGCAAGCGGCTTTCCGAACGCGCAGCAATTCAACGATATTTCCGCAGCCTTGGATCGGATCGTGGAAACCCAAGTACTGCCGGAATTTCAAAAACTTGCGACCCTCGGGAAAACCATCCAGTTCGCCGGCTGCGTCGAGGTGACGGACGAGGATCAGGACTTGAAACCGCTCAAGTTGGTTCCGATTAGCGTGGCCGTTGAATGACGCATGAAGTCGCCCGTCGCCATGACTGGAAATACGGATGAGTTGCTCGTGGCGCGCGACATCACGAAGTCATTTCCCGGCGTGCGGGCTTTGGATGGCGTCAATTTTACCGTTCGTCGCGGTCGTCTGAATGCTTTGCTCGGGGAGAACGGAGCGGGCAAATCCACGTTGATGAACATTCTTGCCGGCGTCTTCCCGCCGGACGCAGGAACGATTTTACTCGCCGGTCGGCCGGTTCATTTCAAAAACACGCGCGAAGCTCAGGCTGCCGGCATCGCCATCATTTTTCAGGAATTGAATCTCGTGCCCGAATTAAGCCTCGCGGAAAATATTTTTATTGGTCGCGAGCCACGAAACCGTTTGGGGCTGGTGGATTTTCCGCGAATGAACGCGGATGCCGCCGCGTTGCTTCGGGAATTGGAACTCGACGCCGATCCGCGCTCCCTCGTGCGCCAACTCAAGGTCGGTGCCCAGCAGATGGTGGAGATCGCCAGAGCCATCTCGTTCAATGCGCGCGTGCTCATCATGGATGAGCCGACTTCCGCCATCACCGATCACGAAGTGGCCGTGCTCTTCCGCCAAATTCGCCGGCTGAAACAGAACGGCGTCGGCATTATTTACATCACGCACAAATTGGATGAACTTCCGGAGATTGCGGATGACATCACGATTTTTCGTGATGGAAAATGGGTCGGGGCAAAAGAGTTTTCTGCCATCACCCGCGATGAGATGATTCGCCTGATGGTCGGGCGCGAACTGGTGGAGCTGTTTCCGAAAACCTCCACCGCCCCCGGTGCGGAAGTGTTGCGAGTGACAAACCTCTCGCTGCCCCACGCCGAGCGGGCGGGCGATTTTGCGGTACAGGAGGTTTCGTTTGCCCTTCGCCGGGGCGAAGTACTGGGAATTTATGGTTTAATGGGAGCCGGGCGCACCGAGCTGTTGCAGACGCTTTTTGGTCTGCATTCCCAGACAGCGCGCGGCCAAATCAGCATTGACGGAAAAAGCGTTGCTATTCTTTCGCCACTCGATGCCATCCGCGCCGGAATCGCGCTTGCCCCGGAAGATCGCAAAGCCGAAGGTCTGGTGCTGGGTTTGAGTGTCGCGCAAAACACAACGCTTGCCTGTCTGCCGCAGATTGAACGCTTCGGTTTTTTGCAACCTAAGCTCGAACATGATTTGGTGGAGAATTATATTCGCCGGCTTCAGGTAAAAACTCCGTCGGCGAACCAGACCGTGGTCCATTTAAGCGGTGGCAACCAACAGAAGGTGGTACTGGCGAAGTGGTTGGCCACGAAACCGAAAGTTCTCCTGCTGGATGAACCCACGCGCGGTATTGACATCAATGCCAAAAAGGAAATTTACACGTTGATTGACGAACTAGCCCGCAGCGGGCTGGGCGTGGTGATGGTATCGTCAGATCTGCCGGAATTGCTAGGCATCGCCGACCGGATTCTCGTGCTCTGCGAAGGCCGGCTGACGGCGGAGTTTTTGCGAGCCGAAGCCACCGAGGAAAAATTGATCCGCGCGGCGCTGCCAGTCGGAACGCGCATTAACTCATGATGAAAACTAATTTACTCACCTTTCTGAAACGCTTCCAGTCCTTGTTGGCGCTGGGGTTGATGATCTTGGTGCTGTCGCTGACCACGGACAAATTTTTGACCACAGACAACACGCTGAACATTCTCCGGCAAATTTGCGCGAATCTCTGCCTCTCGCTCGGCATGACCATCATCATCTTGTCCGGCGGCATTGATCTATCGGTGGGGGCCGTGCTGGCCTTAGCCGGAGCGGTGGCTGCGGGCTTGTTAAAGAATGGTTTTGCGGTGCCGGGAACAGAGATTTTTGTGGAAGTAACCTGTTCCGGAGCAATTCTGGCTGGACTGTTTGTGGGAATAATCTTGGGCGGATTCAACGGCGTGGTTATCACGCATTTCCAACTGCCGCCATTTGTGGCCACGCTGGGAATGTTAAGCATCGCCCGGGGACTAACCATGTTGTGGACGGGCGGATTTCCCATCACGCGGCTGGGCGACAGTTTCGACTACATGGGCACCGGCCGGCTGGTGGGCGTGCCCCTGCCCGTGCTGATCTCCGGCGCTTTGGTCATATTACTTTTAATTCTCATGCAGCGCACCCGGTTCGGTCGTAATGTCTATGCCGTGGGCGGGAACGAACGGGCGGCAACATTAAGCGGCTTGAACGTGAACCGCATCAAGTTCTTGGTCTATTTACTCGGCGGCGCGCTGGCGGGGGTGGCTGGTTTGCTGGTCACAGCTCGGCTCGATTCCGCAACGCCGAATGCCGGCCTGGGCTATGAACTCGATTCGATTGCCGCTGTGGTGATTGGCGGCACTTCCTTAAGCGGTGGACGCGGCACCATTATCGGCACGGTGCTGGGGTGCCTCATCATCGGCGTTCTGAATAACGGATTGGTGTTGTTGGAAGTCTCGCCCTTCTGGCAACAGGTAATCAAAGGGTTGGTCATTCTCATCGCCGTGGCAGTTGATAAAATGGGGACAAAGCGGGCATAATGCCACATGGTCAGTTTTGATTCCTCCCGCCCGGAGTTCGCGCCCTACGGCTTCACCTGCCAGCGCTGGACCCCGGTGCCGATGAAACGGCCGGACCGGCACAATGAAATTGAACTCAATTTGCTCCGGCACGGATCACTCACCTATTTGCTGGGCGGCAATACCGTGACCATTCCCTCCGGTCGGCTGGCGGTTTTCTGGGCCGGGCTGCCGCACCAGATTATTTCTTCACAAGACAATCCAGAATATTACGTCGCCACCATCCCGCTCGCTTGGTTTTTGCAGTGCCGTTTCCCGGCCCATTTTGTAGACGCCATCTTGCATGCTCGCGTGGTCCTCGACCCGGAACCGCAATTGCACGGCGGCGATCTGGAAATGTTGGAACGCTGGGTGGAAGATTTGGCCCAGCCCAACACACCACGCCAGCGCATTGCTTTTCTGGAGATCGAAGCCCGGTTGTTCCGCTTCGCCTTAGCCGTACCGGTTGCTTCCACAACCACGCGCAAAAAACCAACGGCGCTGTCTATTTTACCGGCCGGCGGCTTGAATCACGCGGAACAAATTGCGCTCTATATTGCCCGCCATTATACCGAGTCGCTCACGGTCGAGCAGATCAGTCAGGCGGTTGGGTTGCATCCCAATTATGTGATGACGCTCTTCAAGAAAATCATGGGGATTACGCTGATTGATTGTCTGACGCAGCACCGGGTTTCGCATGCGCAACGGTTGCTCGCCACGACCGATGAGAAAATCATCGAAGTCGCCTTCCAATCCGGATTCGGCTCGTTAAGTCGTTTTCATGAAGCCTTCAAAAAATGGGGGCACGGCTCACCCAAAAAATACCGCAAACAGCACCGGATGAATGTGACTTGAGGCGCGATTCCAGCACCATCAGATCAAGTGACCGAGCTTCTCGCGTTTGGTGTTCAGGTATTTTTCATTGTGCGGATTCGCCGGAATGCGGATGGGCAATTGCCGGGTAATCTGCAAACCATAGCCGGCCAGCCCGACCAATTTGCGTGGGTTATTGGTCAGCAGTTGAATGCTTTTCAATCCTAGGTCGCACAAGATTTGGGCGCCGACGCCATATTCCCGCTGGTCCATCTTGAAGCCGAGTTTTTCATTGGCCTCCACCGTGTCGCAGCCTTGTTCTTGCAATTTGTAGGCCTTGATTTTTGCGGCCAGCCCGATACCCCGACCTTCCTGCCGCATATAGAGGATAACGCCGCAACCTGCTTCTGCCACTTGCCGCATGGCGTGGTGCAGTTGCGGCCCGCAATCACAGCGGCGGGAACCGAAGACGTCACCAGTCAGGCATTCGCTGTGGACGCGCACCAGCACATTCTTGCGGCCGGCAAGTTCGCCGCGCACCAAGGCATAATGTTCCTTGCCATCGACTTTGGAACGATAGGCGTGGAGTTGGAAATCACCGAAGTCGGTTGGTTGTTTGACCGTACCGATGAACTCCACGAGCTTCTCACGTTTGCGACGGTACTCAATGAGATCGGCGATAGTACCAATCTTTAGTTGGTGCTTTTTGGCGAATTTCACCAACGCGGGCAATCGCGCCATCGTACCATCATCCTGCATGATTTCACAAATGACGCCAATCGGCCGGCAACCGGCGAGCGTAACCAGATCCACAGCGGCTTCTGTGTGCCCGGCTCGCTGGAGTACGCCGCCGGATTTGGCTCGCAAGGGAAACACATGGCCTGGCTGGACCAGATCGGTTGGCTTGGCTTTTGGCGAAGCCATAATCGCAATCGTTTTCGATCGATCAGCCGCGCTAATGCCGCTGCCGATGCCGCGAGCGGCATCCACACTCACCTGAAAATCTGTCCGATACACCTCGCGATTGCGATAGACCATGCTCTCAATGCCCAGCCGCGTCAGTCGTTCAGCCGTCATGGGCACACAAATCAGACCACGACCATGCTTGGCCATAAAATTGATCGCCGCCGGGGTCGCGAATTCACCGGCGATTATCAAGTCGCCTTCGTTTTCGCGGTCAGCATCATCCACGATAATGACCATCTTGCCGTCGCGTAAATCCGCAATAATAGCTTCGGTACTGTCAATCGGAGTTTTCATCACCTGCATCCAGTTTAGTCAAAAAGCACGGCGCTGTCACATAATTCATCAATCGTGCGGGCAGCAAAAAGAATAATTCACCTCAATTAAGAGTTGCTTGCTAAGCGCCCACTCGAATTAATATCCCTTGCCGCAAGCAATCCGGACACCTCGTTGACTTCAATCATTTCAGAATGCCCCGCATCGTGAACATGAAGAATCGCGGCAAATGGTTACGATTTTTCATGAATTCATAAGATGGTTTGCCGCCTCGACTCCGAAATGGCACATTAAGACGGTTTGCTGCATGTCTATACTTATTTGTTTTGCGCTGAAAGAAGAAGCCGCTCCCTTCCACAAAATAGCGGCGAAGCATCCGGGCGTTGTCCCCGTCATCGTCGGCATCGGTCGCGCCAACGCCGAGTCGTCCATTCGCCGTGCGCTGACTGCTCCTGCCAACAGCCCGGACCATCCTGCGGCCCCCGATTTGGTGATTACCTGCGGCTTTGCCGGAGGATTGAATCCCAAATATCAATTAGGCGATGTTTTATTTGAATTATTTCCAGGGGAACTCGTCACCTCGCCGATTTCGTTACCAGTTTTACCAGCCGATCTTACCGCGAAACTAACGGCTGCGGGCGCCCAAGCGGCAACATTTTTTTGTGCCGATCGCATCGCAACCACGGTCGCCGAGAAACAGGCGCTACGCGCCGCCACCGGAGCCGATGCGGTGGAGATGGAATCGGCCGCGATTCACGCGGTTTGCCGAGAACGGAGCATTCCCTGCGTGACGGTGCGCGTGATTTCCGATACGGCCGGCGAAAATTTGCCATTGGATTTCAACGTGCTCGCCAAGCCGGACCGGAGCCTTGATTTCCAGAAATTATTTTGGGCCATTGCCAAAGCCCCATGGAAGATCAGCGCCCTGCTGGCGTTGCAGAAAAAAACCACCAGCGCCGCACAGCAACTGGCAACGGTGCTGGAAAAAGTCATTTCTCCGTGACCGCCGACGGCAGCGGTGCGGAGGCGGGTTTTGCTTTGGCGTGTTCGCTGTAACTGATAATACCGGCGCCGAGCACAATCAGCGCCACGCCCACCCAACGCACCAGCGACACCTGCTCCCCTAAAAACCACATCGCCGAAAACGTTGCAAACACAAAGCTCAAACCTGTCAACGGCCAGATAAAACTGATGTCGCTTTTGGACAACAGGACGAGCAGGCCGATGAAAAACAACGCTTCAAAAAATATCCCAAGCCAAATCTGCTGACTGGTTAAACCCGATTTTACCACGCGCAGAACCTCCGCCACGGAATAGCTCTGCACGACGCCGATGCGGTTCAGCCCCTTTTTCAGCAGCACGACGCCGGTGGATTCACAGGCCAATCCCGCGAGCAAAATTAAAACCAGCTTCAGCATAGATTCAAAACTTTCCGTAATTGGCCGCCTTCGAATGCAGTGCGAACCGTAGCCACGAGCGCAGCACCAAGGCGAGTTTGCGCGGCTTGGCCAACTTGACGGATTGCGGCCCAAAGACATTGAAACGTTCACGCTCCAACTTTTGCAACAGCTCCCAATATACCGCGCCCATCAATTCGGCGGCGACCATGGAGCGGCGGTCCTCGACCGGCAACGCTTGCTGCGCCCGATGGTAAAATTCTTTCGCCCGCGCCGCCACCCGGCTGGCGAGCCGGAAATAATTTTCTGAAAAACGGGATTGCAAAATGTCCTCCTCCGCCACCTGACACTCCCGCAGTTCGGCCAGCGGCAAATAAATCCGCCCGCGCGCTGCATCGTTTTTGACGTCTCGCAGAATGTTCGTCAATTGGAGCGCCTTGCCAAGCTGGACCGCGTACTCATGACAAACGGGATTTTGATAACCGAAAATTTCGATGCTCAGCAAACCCACCACAGACGCGACGCGATAGCAATACAACTCGAGTTCCTCGTAGTTTTCATAACGCAGCTTCTCCAAATCGGTTTCACAGCCCTTAAGCAATTCGTCGAACAACGCAAACGGAAGTTGGAACCGGTGAATAACCGGTTGAAATTCCTGATTGAGAATAAACGCTGGAATTTCCGGTCCGCACGCCCGGCGAATGTCTTCGCGCCAATCCGCAAGTTGCGCGCGGCGGGTCGCAGTGGGCACCGCATCCTCATCCGCCACGTCATCCACCGCGCGGCAAAAGGCGTACAGCGCGGACATCGCATCGCGTTTTTCGCGCGGCAGCATAATAAACGCCAGCGCGAGATTCGAGGCGCTTTTCCGGGTCAGCGCACGACTATGCTGCATATTCACGGTCCCGGCGGCGGCTCGTTTTTATCGCGCACGGGGGGCAAACCACCCTTTTCCGCCAACGTGGGATTCACGCGCCGGTGACGACGATGCTTGTGACGACGGCGGCGTTTTTTGCCCGGTTTGCGAACCAAAAACAACCAGAGCGTGAAGAGAAAAATCGGAATCCCCAGCGCCAGCAGCATTACGATAAAGATCAGCCAATCCGCCGTTGCTCCCGTCTTCGGTATTTCAAAAGGATTCATCGCTCAGTATTACTAATCGCTTCTCCGCCGTCTACACCGGCGGTTTTCATGTTTAATCGTTGCATCCGATATCGCAAAGAATGCCGGGTCAGCTTAAGCTGTTCTGCCGCGCGTGTCAGGCTGAAATTATTGTGATCCAGTGCATTCTGCACCAATTCCCGCTCCAACCGCTCCAGCGCCGCATCTAAGGATTCGTCCGGCGCGACCGCGACGGGAGCATTTTTTTGCAATCGAGATTCCACGGTGAATTCCGGCAGGCTGCCCGGCTGGATTTCGCGCGCGGTTTCCAAAATCAGCGCGCGCTCCACCACATTCCGCAGCTCGCGGACATTGCCCGGCCAGCGGTGGCTCAGCATTTTCTGCCGGGCGGCGGGGGCAAAGCCGGAAACATTTTTGTTCAAGCCGGCCCGAAAAATTTTCATGAAATGGTCTGCCAACAACAGTACATCCTCGCCGCGCTCACGCAGCGGCGGCAATTGGAATTGCACGACGTTGAGCCGGTGAAACAGATCCTCGCGAAACTCTCCGGCGTCAATCGCCTGCACGATGTCGCGATTTGTCGCCGCCACCAGCCGGACATCCACGCGCAATTCCTCCGTGCCGCCCACCCGAGTGAAAGATCCGTCCTCCAGAAACCGCAGCAGCTTGGCCTGCAATGGCCGGCCCATGTCGGCAATCTCATCCAGAAAAATCGTCCCGCCATCGGCTTCTTCTACGCGCCCCGGCTTTTGTTTTACGGCGCCGGTGAACGCGCCTTTTTCGTGGCCGAACAATTCGCTCTCCAGCAAGGTTTCCGGAATCGCCGCGCAGTTGATGCGCACATAATGTTTCTCCCGCCGCCGGCCCAAGACGTGGATGGCGCCGGCGACCAGTTCCTTGCCCGTGCCGCTTTCGCCGAGAATGAGCACCCGCGCATCCGTGGCGGCTACGGTGCGAATGAGCTGGCGCAGGTCGCGAATTTTGCCGGATTCACCGACAATTTTTTCCAAGCCAAAAACCTCTCCAGCCCGCGAACGCAACGCCGCGTTTTCGCGTAACAACCGGTAACGCTCCGCGCAGCGCGACACCGCGTGAAATAATTCCTCGGGCGCAAACGGCTTGGAAAGATAATCCATCGCCCCGGCGCGGATGGCCTCAACCGCAAGCTTGGGGGTGGCATAGGCGGTGATCATCAGCGTGGACAAATCCGGCCAGCGGCTGTGAATTTTCGTGAGAAAATCATAACCCGTCATGCCGCCGAGCCGTGCGTCGGTGATGACCATGAAAAATTCCAATTCGCCCAGCAGCTTCAAACCCTCCTCGGCAGACTCGGCCGTGCGCACAACGTAGCCTTCGTCGTGCAGCATGGTTTCCAGCGAACGACGCATGTTTTTCTCGTCATCCACGACGAGTACCGGTGGCAGAGGCAGGCTCATGTTTGAAAAGGTTTGGGCGACGCTTTCGCCGGCAAGGTTACGGTAAAAGTCGCTCCGTGTCCAAACTTCGATTCCACCCGCACCGTGCCGCCATACAGTTCGACGTTGTGCTTCACGATGGCCAGACCAAGACCGGTGCCCTTTTCCTTGGTGGTGAAATAGGCCTCAAAAACACGCTCCAGCTTGTCTGCTGGAATTCCCGGTCCGTCGTCGGTCACGGCAATTTCCACCGTGTGGTCGCGGGCGCATTTTGCGGTCACGCGGACGACGCCCGTTTCGCCCAGCGCTTCGCGGGCGTTTTGCAGGAGGTTCAACAAGATTTCCGAAAGGTGCCCGCGCTGCATTAGCAACGGCGGAAATTGTGCCGCGAACTGTTTTTCCACGCGAATCCCCGTCGGCACCGCCGGCGGGAAAATTTGTGCGATGGCGCGATTAATTTTTTCCACCACCTCCAGTTTTTCCACATGACCTTCGCTCAACTGCGCGTAGCCCATGATTTGCGTAATGACGCGGTCGGCTCGCGCAACTTCTTCTTGGATGATCTCAATTTGCGCCCCGGCGGCGGCGTTGGATTCACGCAGGCTGCGCCGCAGGGAATAGGCGGCGTTGCTGATGATCGCGAGCGGATTTTTTATCTGGTGCGCAAACTCCGCCGCCAGCCGCCCGGCGGAACGCAACTGATTTTCGCGTGCGGCAAATTCACCGGCTTCAAATGCCGCGCGACGCTGGCGCTCCATCAGCACTTGTGCGCCGTAAAAACACAGCGTCAACATCATCAGCACACACACGCGTAAAAATAATTGTTCCGGCACAATTTCCTCTTCCGGCGAGTCGCCGTTGGAATAACTGGGGTGCAATGGTTTGTTTGCCTTCGCCGGCGTTTCACTCGCGATGTGGCTCACCTGATTGGAGCCATGCCAGCCGGAAGCCCGATGCCCCGGCGTGCCCGTGAGAACAATTTCGTTGGGATCGTCCGAAGGCGGCGGATGGAGCGTCGGCGTCAGCAACACCGCCGACAAATACAACACGGACAAGAGCAAATTCAGGACGATTTGCGGCATCGCCAGTGGAATGCTCAAGGCATTGAGAACGATCAATCCGGGAAAAACCCAAAACACCGTGCTGACAAAACCGCCGGTGACAATCGTCATCCCGGCCATGAATAATCCGTCCAGCAAACCCAACGTGAACGCCAGCCATTGCACCAATCCCGTCGGCAGCCGCCGCCAGCTGATAAAACACAGAACGCCGACGAAGTTGCACACGAGGTAAATGAGGAAATAAAACTTGAACGTGTCCTGCACCACCGACCGCGTCGAAGACGGTTCAAACCAGCCGGAGTAGAACAGATAATAAAGCACCACCAGAAACACCCCGGCTTTGGAAGGAAACACTACGTCCAACTGCATCGCCACGATGCGCTCCGCCTGCTGCGTCGGTTCCGGCCGGTCCGTCACCAGCAACCGGCGTAATTTCCCCAACCGTTCCGCATTGAAGATTTTCATGCGACTTCTAACCGCATCGCTTCAGCCCCGCAAAATCCGTTCTGCAATTTTTTCCACCGGCCACAACCGGCCGACGCCTTCGTAGCCGCACGAAAGTATTCCTTCGTCCGGGCCGATGAATTCCACGCCGCGTTCTTTCAGCGTAGCAACATTTTTCTGCGTAGCGGGATGGAGCCACATTTTGCCATTCATCGCCGGGGCGATCAGCATTTTTGCCTGCGGATTTAGCGCCAGGCAGATGCACGTCAGCGCATCGTCGGCGATCCCGTGCGCGAGTTTGGCAATCACATTTGCCGTGGCCGGCGCAATAACCAGCCAATCCGCCGCATCCGCCAGCGCAATGTGCGTCGGTTTCCAGCCTTCGTCTTCGTCGTACAAATCGGTCACCACCGGATGGCGCGTCAGCGTCTTGAACGGCAGCGGCGTGATGAACCGCTGCGCGTCGGAAGTCATCGCCACGTGCACGTCGCATTGCTGTTTGGTCAACAGGCTTGCCAGATCGGCGGCCTTGTGCGCGGCGATGGAGCCGGTGACACCGAGAATAATTTTTTGAGCCACACGCATACGCTGAATTTGGACGGTATTTCGCAAACCGCAACCGGAAACCGATCCTTAAAACTCCGGCGCGACCGAGCGCGCGGACCGCATTTTCTCCGCCTCAATAATGGCGAGCGTCCGGCGCAAATCTTCCTGTTTGCTGCCGCTGATGAGCAGATAATCAAAATTTTTCCACTGAGCCAATTCCTGTTTTGCCACCGCGAGGCGCTTTTGAATCACCGACTCGGCGTCGGCGCCACGCAGGCGCAACCGGTGTTCCAGCACCGCGACGGACGGCGGCGTCAGAAAAATCGTCACCAAAGCCCGCCGCAATTCCGGCTCGCTTTCCGTCTGACTGCGGATCGTCGCGGCGCCCTGCACATCCACGTTGAGCAAAACATCCTTGCCTTCGCGCAGCTTGCCCAGCAACTCGGATTTCAAAATGCCGTAGCTGTTTCCATAAACCGTCGCGTGCTCAATAAAATTCCCCGCCTGCAACCGCCTAAGAAAATCCGCCGCCGTAAAAAAATGATAATCCACCCCATCTTGCTCGCCCGTCCGCGGCTCGCGAGTGGTGCAGGTGATCGCGCGGGTCATGTGCGGCTGCGCGGCCAGCAACATCTGACACAGCGTCGTTTTGCCCGCGCCCGACGGCGCAGAAATCAAAATCAGCAGGGGCTTCGCGCTTTTCATTCGACATTCATGGCCTGCTCGCGGAATTTTTCCAATTCCGCCTTGAGCGTCACGACTTCGCGCGAAATGACGGCGTCATTCGCTTTTGAGCCGATGGTGTTGATTTCCCGGTTCATTTCCTGCGCCAGAAAATCCAGCGTACGCCCGACCGGTTCCTTCGCTTTGCAACAATCGGCGTATTGCAAAAAATGACTTTGCAGCCGCGTGAGTTCTTCCGAAATATCGGACCGGTCGGCAAACAAAACAATTTCTTTGAGCAGTCGCTCATCGTCCGGTGCGATGTTATCAATTCCCGCCGCCTGAATGCGTTCGAGCAGATTTTGCCGGTAATTCTCGGCTGTCTTCGGCGCCTGCTTTTGAATTTTGCCGACGGCGACCTGCATGACAGCGATGCGCGACGATAAATCTTTTGCCAACTGCGCGCCTTCTCGTTCGCGCATTTTCACCAGCGCCGTCAGCGCTTGCGTCAAAGCCTTTTCCACCGCCGGCCACAAATCCTCCGTGCCCGCCAGTTCTTCATCCGTCTGAAAAACTCCCGGCGCGCGCAGCACCTGATCGAGCGTAACCTCGCCGGCGATTTTCAACTGCTTCGCCAGTCGCGCGAATTCGGCGGCGTAAGCTTTCGCCAGCGGCTCGTTGATGTGTTTGCGCGCGGAAATTTTCCCCTCGGCGGCATGGAGTGCGATGCGGGCATTCCCCCGGCCGCGCGCGACCTGCCGGTGGATTGCGTCGCGCACCTGCGCCTCCAGCAATTCCACTTCACGCGGCAGCGTAACCGAGACTTCGGCTTGCTTACGGTTCACCGAACTCAGCTCGACCGTGAACTGGAAGCCATCCCGCGCGCACTCGCCGCGTCCGTAGCCCGTCATTGATTTCATTTGCCGCATGATGCAAAAAGCGCGCCGGCCATGCGAACAAATTTTATCGCGCCGTCGTCAAAAATAGAAACATTGGAAAATCGCACCTCCAAGCTCGACAGGAAATGGGAACGCCTTACGCTGGCGCCATGAAAATTGAAACCGTTTTGTGCCCGGCGGAATTGCCCGCGCTCGCGGAACGCGATTTGCGCCGGACCTCCTGCGTCGTCTTCGACATCCTTCGCGCCACCAGCACGTTCGTCACGGCCTTGCACCACGGTGCCGACGCGGTGTTTCCCGTCTGCGAAATCACCGAAGCGCTGGCGCTCCGCCGGCAGCGACCGGAATTACGGCTCGCCGGTGAACGCGCGGGCGTGAAAATTCGCGCCAGTTCGCCAACGGAACGGGATTTTGATTTTGGCAATTCACCGCGCGAATTCACGCCGGAAAATGTGCGCGGCCAAACCATCGTGTCCACTACGACCAACGGCACCCGCGCGCTGCGGGCGGTCGCTGGTGCGCAAACCGTTTTGGCGGCGGCATTTTTGAATTTGTCCGCCACCGCAAATTATTTGGTGCGCACCGCGCCGGGACATTTATTACTCGTCGGCGCGGGCACCGGCGAGGACGCCGCCCTGGAGGACACACTGGCGGCCGGCGCGTTGGTGGATATTTTGCTGACTCGCGGAGTTGTTGCCGCCAACGATGGAGACGACGCCACGCAAATGGCACGAGCCGTTTTTTTGCAGGCGCAGCCGGATTGGCCGGCGTTGTTCAATCAATCGCGCAATGCCCGGCGGCTGCTAGCGATGCCGGAACTGTGCGCGGACGTGGCTGTTTGCGCGCAGCGAGATGTGTTTGCCGGCGTGGCGGTGATGGAGGCGGACGGCGGTCTGCGTTGGAAATAAAAAAGGCCGTCCGAAGACGGCCCGTGAGACGAAGCGTTATCAGGCTTTTTTCGCGGCGCTTTTCGGCGCGGCTTTTTTGGTCTTGATGACGGCTTTTTTGCGTTTGATGTAGGCCTTGCGGCGTTTTTTATGTTCGGCTTTGTTGTATTGTTGTCCCATATGTTTCTTTACTTTATTCGCGGATTGCGATTTCGTGTGCGCACTATGAATTTTTACGGGCGACGATTCAACCTTTATTTCTGCCTATTGGCGGCATTGATGCTCGCCAGCGGATGTGCCACGGGCAAAAAAGCGGATAAACAACTCGCGGCTTTGCGCTTGCATCTGGAGAGTAATGCGAATGTTCCGGGCACAAGCCAGACCGTTTCTGTGCTGCGCGCGTCGCCCATCGCCGTCACCATCGCCACGCAGCCGGTGTTAACGGAAGCCAATATCATCGCGGCCGTGCTGCTGGACACGCCCGGCGGCAGCGCGGTGGAAGTGAAGTTCGACGAAATGGGCACGCTGACGCTGGAGCAATACACTTCCGCCTACGCCGGCAAACATTTTGTCATCTTCGGCCAATGGGGCGAAAAAGGACAGGAAGGACGCTGGCTGGCGGTGCCGGTGATTTCCGGCCGGATTGCCAATGGCGTACTGTCATTCACCGCGGACGCCACGCGGGACGAGGCCAAGCAACTGGTGCTGGGTTTGAACAACGTGGCGAAGCAAGTCGCCAAAGGGCAAATGAAATTTTGAGCGATGAGCCGGGTTAAATTTTTTCCCGCCACGCTGGCGGCATTTTTTTTTCTTCAGGTTCAACTGCCCGCGCAGACGCCGTTCCAATTTCCGACGGCCAACCACGCGCTTTACGAGCAAGGCAATGAATTGAAATTCTTCGCGCCTACCTCACCCGAGCGGAGTTGGACGACGGGCAGTTTTGGTTGCGTGCGCAGCGAGGGGTGGCAGATGCATGAAGGGTTGGACATCCGCAGCCTCCAGCACGACCGGCATGATGAGCCGACCGATCCCGTGATGGCCACGGCGGACGGCACCGTTATGTACGTTAGCACGCACGCCGCCCTTTCCAACTACGGAAAATATGTAGTCATCCGCCACGTTATTGACGGCATTGACCTGTATTCGTTGTACGCGCATCTGAGCGAAATCGCGCCGGGGGTCGCACCGGGAAAAGTAGTGAAGCGCGGCGAAGTCATCGCCACGATGGGCCGCACTTCTAATACGAGCGAACACATCGGCAAGGAACGCGCCCACGTCCACTTCGAGTTGAACTTGCTGGTGAATGACAATTTTAATGCTTGGTTCAGAAAAAACCTACCGGGCGAGCGCAACGACCACGGCGTGTGGAACGGGCAAAATTTGAACGGTCTCGACCCGCGAGACATTTTGCTCGCCGAGCGCACCGGAAAATTCAGCTTGCTGGATTTTCTCCGCGGGCAGACAGAACTTTGTCGGGTGCAGGTACGGGTGAAAAGTTTTCCCTTTCTCAAACGCTACGCGCCGCTCGTGCTGAAAAATCCACGCGCCGAGCGCGAAGGCGTGGCTGGTTGGGAGTTGGCGCTGAACTACAACGCGGTGGCTTTCGCCCTGCGGCCGCTGGCCGAAGGGGAAATGAAAGGTCGGGCGAAACTGAAACTGCTCGCGGTGAATGAGAGAGAATATCACGCTCATCCGTGCCGCAAGTTGGTGGTGCTCCGGGATGGCCGCTGGGATTTGGGCGACAAGGGTTTGCGCGAGTTGGATATGCTGACGTATTAAATTTCGGTTGCCAAACCGCCGGCGGGGAATACCTTTCTGCAACCGAATGCGCTTTGACCCGCAACCTCCGCGCCAGCGGCACGCTTTCACACTCATCGAACTGCTGGTGGTGATTGCCATCATCGGGATTTTAGCCGCAATGCTGTTGCCGGCGTTGAACCAGGCCAAACAGCGCGCCCAGACCATCGTGTGCCTAAATAATCTCAAGCAACTGCAACTTTGTTTTCACCTGTACGCAGCGGATAACGCAGATTACATGCCCCCGAATAATTTTGTTTATGACATTACCACTGACCAGCCAATCGCCGGCAACGCCGGTCCCTCCTGGTGCACTAATGTAGCTCCGTATGACCCCAGTCCGGTCGGCATCCAAAACGGCCTCCTCTTCACCTACAACAACTCTTTTGGCATTTATCGGTGTCCAGCCGACAATTCAACTGTGGAAACTTTTAGCGGCACCAAATTGCCTCAGCCACGAGTGCGTAGTTTTAATCTAAGCCAGTCCGTAAACGGATTGAGTTACGCTGGCCAAATAGCTGCGGACATCCCTCACTACTCGAAATTCACTGAAATCCGCAAGCCCACTCCGGTCGGCCTCCTGGTCTTTTTGGAAGTGCATCAGGATGAAATCATGGACACAGAATTTGGCATACCGGTCGAAACAGACTCCTGGAGCGCTGGCTACTGGTGGGACATTCCGGCGAATCGGCATAACCAAGGAGCGAATTTTTCCTTTGCCGATGGACATGTGGAGCATTGGAAATGGAAAGTGCCGAAAATTGTCACCATTTCTCGCGGCGAAGAACAAGCCGTGCTCAGCAATGAATGGGACGATTATAACCGAGTCGAGGCCGGTTTCCGACAAAACTTTACCGATTAAATTCACTCGCCGCTTGGCTTGCCACCAGGTCCGGCGTAAAATATACGCGTGCCGCCCGACATCAAATCCCTGACCCGCGAAGAAATCGAAGCCCAGTTCAAACTCTGGGGCGAGCCGGCCTATCGCGTGCCGCAGTTGTTGGACTGGCTGTACGCCCGCCGGGCGACTGGTTGGGACGCGATGTCGAACCTGCCGAAAACCCTGCGCGCCCGGCTTGCGGAACATTTTTCCCTGCACACACATCGTCTCGCCCGCAAGCAAGGTGCGCAGGACACCACTCAGAAATTTCTCTGGCAGCTCACCGATGATCAGTTCATTGAAAGCGTTTTAATTCCCGCGAACCCCGCGCTATACGGCGAAGCCAGCGACCGCCATACGCTGTGCATTTCCACCCAGGTCGGTTGCGCCTACGGTTGCAAATTTTGCGCCAGCGGCCTCGATGGTTGGAAACGCAACCTCGGCGTACACGAAATCACCGAGCAAGTCCTCGCCGTGGAACGATGGGCGGCAGCGCTCACCCCGCCCGACGCGCCTGCCGAAGCGGCTGAAAATCCGCGCGCCAAAACACGGCCAGAAGCGAACCAGCGATTGGTTGATAACCTCGTTGTCATGGGCATGGGCGAACCGCTGGCGAATTACGACAATTTGTTGAAGGCGCTGAAAATTCTCAACGCCCCGTGGGGCGGCGGTATCGGCGCGCGGAAAATCACCATTTCCACCAGCGGCCTCGCGCCGCAAATTCGCCGGCTGGCGAACGAACCGCACCAATTCCGCCTCGCGATTTCGTTGCACGGCGCCACTGATGAAGTCCGCAACCGCATCATGCCGGTCAATAAAAAATATCCACTTAGCGAACTCCTCGCCGCGTGCGAAGATTATCAAAAAGTAAAAGGCCGGATGATCACGCTCGAATATATTTTGATTGCCGGCATCAATGATGCGCTCGCCCAGACTCGTCCGCTGGCCGCGCTGGCCAAGCAACTTTACGCCAAGGTGAATTTGATTCCGTACAATCCCGTGGACGGCCTCCCGTGGCACCGGCCCAGCGAGGAAGTCTGCGAAGGTTTTTTGGACGCCATCGAAAAACTCGGCGTCATTGCCACGCTGCGCCGCGAAAAAGGCACGGACATTGACGCGGCGTGCGGCCAGCTGCGCCTGAAGACCGAACGCGAGTTAGCCACCGCTCCCCAGCCATGAAAATCCAACGTCGAACCTTCCTCAAACAATCCGCCCTCGGTGTCGGTGGCCTTTTGATCGGCGCGCAACTGCGCGCCGCCGAAACACCGGCGCCGAAATTTTTTGATCCGTATGCCCCGGTGCCGCTCGGCAAAACGAATTTGAAATTCTCCCGCGTCTGCATGGGCACGGGCAGCCACGGCAGTTTTCGCCAATCCAATCAAACCCGCCTCGGTCGCGAGAATTTTCAGAAATTGCTGCGCGACGCCTACGAGCGCGGCGTGCGGACGTTTGATCTGGCCGACCTTTACGGTTCACATTCTTATTTGCCGCCGGCCCTGACCGGACTTTCGCGCGACAGCTACCAACTGATCAGCAAAGTTTGGTGGGAGGATGGCAGTCTGCCCGAACCGGACCGGCCGGCCCCGCAAATCGTCGTCGAACGATTTCTACGGGAATTGAAAACCGATTATATTGACCTGCTCCTGCTGCATTGCGTCACCGCCGCGAATTGGCCGGACGAATTACGCTCGCAAATGGACGACCTGACCAAGCTAAAAACTCAAGGAAAAATCCGCGCGCTCGGAGTCTCGTGCCATTCGCTGGCAGCGCTGAACGCGGCCGTCACCGAGCCGTGGGTGGAATCCGTTCACACGCGCATCAATCCGTACGGTATGAGCATGGATGGTCCGCCAGCGGTCGTGGTGCCGGTATTGCAAAAACTGCACGCCGCCGGCAAAGGTGTCGTGGGCATGAAACTGATCGGCGAAGGCCGGTTGCGCCACGACGACGTGCGGCGGGACGAATCGGTGAAATTTGCGCTGGGTCTCGGCTGCGTGGATGTGTTGAATGTCGGTTTTGAAAAGTTGACCGAAATTGACGACTTCGCGGCGCGGGTGCGCAAGGTGCCACTCGCCTGACGCGATGGCGAAGTCTGCGTTTTACATTTTATTTTTTTCATTTTTAATGCTCCTGTGATTGCTTTGCTTGATTATGGTTCCGGCAACCTGCGCAGCGTCCACAAGTCGCTGCTCAAGGTCGGCGCGACGGTGCGGCTGGTGCAACGGCCGGAAGAAATTGGCGGTGCCCGCGCACTCGTGCTGCCGGGGGTCGGCGCGTTTGACGATTGCATCCACGCGTTGCGCAAACAGGAATTGTTAGCTGCCGCTCAGGCTTTCATTCGCACCGGCAAACCGTTTCTCGGCATCTGCGTGGGCTATCAGGCGCTTTTCGAGAAGAGCGAAGAATTCAATTCCTGCGCCGCCGGCCTTGGCGTTTTTGCGGGCAAAGTAGTCCGCTTTACGGAAAAGCCCGGCCACAAAATTCCGCAAATCGGATGGAACCAGCTGGAGATTGTTCGGCCGGACTGCCCGCTTTACCGCGGCATCGCGAACGGCAGCTACGTGTATTTCGTGCACAGTTTTTATCCGCAGCCGGTGAATCCTGCAATTGTCGCGACGCGGACTGATTACGGGGATAATTTTGCTTCCTCGGTCTGGCGCGACAATGTGTTTGCCACGCAGTTTCATCCGGAAAAAAGCCAAAAAGTGGGGCTGCAACTCTTGCAAAACTTTGCGGAATTGGCCCGCCGCTAAAGGCCCTTACTGCGCCAGCAGGGGCCGAACTTTTTCCGCCAACAGCCGGTAGCCGGCGGCATTGAGATGCAATTTATCCGCCACAAATAATTCCGGCCGTGGCTGTCCATCCGCGCCCAACGGGATGTCGTAAGTCTCCAAATATTTCATCCACGGTTTGCCGGCGATAAAATCCGCGACGCGCGAATTCAATTCCTTTTCCTTCGCATGCTGGCTCCAGCGCGCCACGCTGGGGCTGAGCGAAATGTAGATGATTTCCGTGTCCGGCAGTCGCGCATGAATGGTGCGGGCAAAGTCCTGAAAATCCGCGAAGACCTGCGCCACCGATTTTCCGGCCCACAAATCATTTCCGCCGGCACGCAAAAAAACCTGTCGCGGCGCACAGGGAAAAACCACGCGCGGAGCAAAATGAGTCGCATCCACAATCTCGGATCCGCCGAAACCGCGATTGATCACGGGCCGGCCGGCGAAATCCTGCGCCAGTGTTTGCCAGCGTGCAATGGTCGAAGAGCCGATGAACAGGCTCGCGTGCGGCGGTGGCACGTTCGTTTCATCTTTGCGCTCGAACGCGGCAATATCTTTTTCCCACCGAGCAAAATTGTGATTGGTTTCCGCTGCGGTTACGGTCGCGGGTAATAGCACCTGCAATCCAAGTAGCAAGAAAACACGCCAAAATAATTTCATAAAGTTAAGTTTGCAAAGCCGGCTCGCGCTAACAAATGCGTTTTTAGCCGGCGGCGAATCACGGACAATGCACCAAAATGCGCAGCCGTTTGACGGGGTAATTGCCGGCATTGGCGGCGAAAGTCCAGTCCAGATTTCCCGTCGGAGCGTTGCCGATGCCGAGATCGGCACCCTGCCCTTCGCGCCAATGGTTGAGCGCAAAAATCGTTTGCCGGGCCGCGTGATTATGGATCTGCATCGAGCCGTAGCCATCCGGCGGGAAGGCTGGTTCATCGCCAAAATCAAAAGCGGCCGAAGAAGCATTAGGCACTTTGGCGATATTGTTTGGCCCGTAGTTGTTCGGCCAAAACTCAATGTTGCCGCCGGATAAATTGGTGCCCGTCACGAGATTTTTGACGTTGGAAAAAATATTCAAATGCGCAATCTCCGTTTGAAAATGCGCGCCCGACGCAATCGTGGGCACGCCGATTTTTTCCAACGCATCGGTGAACGCGTCCATGGAAACATAAACGGATTGGTTCACGCCGTTGGCGTCTGCCAATTCGAGGCAGTAGGCGATGCGGTCAAATGGCTGGTGAATTTTGCCGTGGTTATCCACGTCCCAGCGAATCACCGGTCCGAGTTTGGACAAATCCAGATCGTACACGAGCTGATAGGTTTTCGCCTCCGGCACATTCATGCCGAGCCAATCGCGATGCGGCACGTCGCCGGCCCGAAACGCGCCCGCCGGCAAGCCCGCGCCGTTCATCAAATTGGGTTCAGCCAATTGGCTCCACGCAAAACGCAGCGCCACCGGATGCGGCACCTCCGGTGCGGACAGCACCACGGTGTCGCCGACAATCTGGGCCGTGGCCGGGACGAAACCACCATTCTCCGCGTCAATGATTTCAAACCAATTAAGTGGCTGGCCATTCCGACTCACCAAGCCGCCATCCGCATGGGCAAATTGCACGCGCAGAGAATTGCCAACAATCGTCAAACTTTGAAACGCAGGACCGGAACAAACCAAATTCGTTTGTCCGTAAGTTTTTGCCAGCGCGATCAGCGCGAGGCGGCGGCCGACTTCTTGTTTGTTTTTAGGATGGATATTGGTGAGATCGCCGATGTCGTTGATGACGGCCATGCCGGTATTCGGAATTTCCCGCGCAGCAGCGGCTTGGGCTTCCCAGAGTTCGCTGAGTTTCTCCGGCCGGCCACCGTAATTGAACGGCGCGATTTGCACGAAATAAAAGGGAAAATCACCTTCGCTCCAAAGTTGCCGCCAGCCGCCCACTAATGCCTTCATTTTCTCGGCGTACAACATGCCTTCACCATTGTTCGCTTCACCCTGATACCAAATGCTTCCGCGGAGACCAAAGGGTTGCATAGGATAAATCATGCCGTTGTACAACGCTGTCGGATTCTGCAAATCGTGCGGCGGCAGCAATTCGGTCGGATACACCGGCATGGCGGGCGCCGGCACTTGCTTCACCAGCGAA
>TBL_comb47_HYPODRAFT_10001853_pt1 | contig 26928 bp, 16 predicted proteins | sample TroBogypolimnion_40_FD_10682 | JGI IMG/M metagenome (IMG submission 10682) | reverse complement strand
GAGCTCACCTGAAAGAATAAAATGCTCGGTGTGCATATCGTGACCACCGATGGTTGCTGATTTGACAGGTTGGAAGGTTCCGGCTCCAACATGAAGGGTAACCTCTTCACAATCAATTTTTTTCTGTGTTAATCCTTCAAAAACTGCAGGAGTAAAGTGAAGTCCTGCTGTTGGAGCAGCAACGGATCCTTTTATTTTAGAATAAACGGTCTGATAGCTCGAAAGGTCAACGTCTTCAGATTCGCGGTTAAGGTAGGGTGGAATAGGGATATTCCCGGAACCTTCAAGCAGATCGGCAAAATTTATTTGTGGATTATCCCAGCTGAACCCGATTTCGAATGAGTTATTTGGCAAAGCCCGGATCTTCCTGGCCCTGAAGTTTACCGGTTTTCCCGAAATGACTAAAGAGTGGACAAGCACCTCGTCCTTCCATTTTTTCAGATTTCCGACAATGCATTTCCACCGGCAGCTTTCTGTCTGCGAAAAAGAGAGTGCATAATCGGCGGGAGTTAGCGGTTCCAGACAGAAGATCTCAATTTTTGCACCGCTCTCTTTTCTGAAGAATAACCGGGCTCTGATCACCCTTGTATTATTGAAAACTAGCATTGATTCGGCAGGAAGGTAATCCGGAAGGTTAAAGAACTGCTCATCAGAGATGTCTCCGTTCTTCCAGATCAGCAGGCTCGATTGATCCCGCTCTTCCAGAGCGTAAGTTGCAATTTGCTCATCCGGAAGTGAATAGGTATAATTGAGAATTGAAATTTGTTGAACTTGATCCATAAAATGTTAATGGTTAATACTGATTGCAGATTTCAAGGCAATCAACGATCCGGTATCTGAATCTTTTGGAGTTTAGGTACAGGTAAAAAAATCGCAGGCCTGTAAGCCGGGTTCTGTTTTTCATTCTATCATTTATCTGGGACTGCTGTCACCAGCAGCCTCGTGCAGCCTACCCCTTACGTCTTCCGGTCTCCTTTCGAAAACCAAAACCAGGGCGGGCAGCCCTGTGTTCCGAAGAACTCGTAATATATTTGGCCTTACAATCCATGAGGCGTACGGCTAATCATGTTGCCATGACTACCGGTAGGCTCTTACCCCACCTTTTCACCCTTATCCGTCAGCTGACGGACGGTTATTTTCTGTTACACTACTGCGAACTTACGCCCGCCTTCCCGTTAGGAAGCATGGCGCCCTGTATTGCCCGGACTTTCCTCCCCGGTGAACCGGGGCGATAGAACAGCCTGCGAAGCTGCAAATTTACAAAATGAAACCGCATTGACAATACAGTATCTGAGACGAAATTTTGGAACAGATTCCCTTGGTCCTTACTAAGAGCAAATTAGGTCCCTTTTCAATAATTGCGGGTTAAAAGTGTCCTCTTTTATTTGATGTGAAGATACCCTGATCCGGTTATTTTACCTAATTTAGCGGTTTACTTAATACTTCAAACAACTTTTAAGAATCAGGTTGTTGATTTTATTCAATTTGAATTGACGTGGAACAAAAATTTATTGTGGCGGTGTCAGAACACCGGTTATTTGGATTTCTGGTATTACCTTTTTTTGCAGAAGAGGGACTTGAGAATAAGTATCTTTCTATTTCAAAGCGGATTCGTGTTCATGATCTCGCGGATGCGAATTTCACTTTTTCGCCTGTTCAGACACAACTGGTCAGACTCACCGAGAAATATGCAGATGAGAATTTAGCTAAAAAGTATAATAAAAAAGGGACCTTAAACGATTTTTACAAAAATGTGAAATCCGAAGAGTTCAATAATAAACTCATTCCATTCGTTGAGGAGATTATGTCCAGATGCCTCGATTTGCTTAAAACCGCCGGAATTCCGGTTTATTTTAAACGGGCCAAATACAACAATATTTACGAAGACGATCTGATTGAATTGTGTTATGAAGATACCCGGGCGGTATTTAATTTTCACAGGCTGGAAAACGAAACAAGATATTTCCTGACTATCCGCAACGGGAATGAAGAGCTTTCGTTACTTCACCGGAACATTATTTTGCTTGTTAATGAACCATGCCGGATTCTTTACCAAAACAAGCTCTATTTTTTTGAAGATATTTCAGGATCCAAACTTCAGCCGTTTTTTGAAAAGGAGTATATCAGCATTCCCCGAAAAGTGGAAGAGAAATATTATGGCTCCTTTATTCTCAACGCAGTCAGGAGCCAGGAAATTAACTATACAGGATTCGAAATCATCGATCTTACGGGTAGGAAAGAGGCCATGCTTTCGGTTGGAACCGATCTATCCGGTTATCCGGTATTTACCCCCGTATTTAAATATAATGAGCAGTCCATTCCGGCTGGTGATGAAGGAAAAAAGATTGTTGCCTTTGAGATAGTTGATGGGAATTATGTTTTCCGGCGCTTTGATAAAGACCTGCTTTGGGAGATTGGAGTGATTAAAGCACTTCGGGAACTTGGGTTGGAGGGTGAAACACCGAATTTAAAATTACCTGAACCTCCTGGTGATTCCACACAAGCTTTATATGAGGCAATTGCCTGGCTTTCGAAGCATGAGCAGGATTTAAAGGAAATCGGAATTTCGGTCAGTCAGGACAAACTTGATCACACCTATTTTTCCGGTCCACAATCACTTAATGTGAAAGTAAATCAGGAGCATGATTGGTTTGATGTGCATGCCACGGTCACTTTTGGTGAATTTTCCTTTCCTTTTGTCAGGTTACGCAAGAATATATTAAGTCATATCAGAGAATTCAAATTGCCGGATGGGAGGATCGCCATACTTCCATTGGAGTGGTTTGCCAGGTATCATGAGGTTTTTAGTCTAGGGAAAGCGGGTGAGCAGGCAATCCGGTTGCAGAACTACCATTTTATGCTGATGGAGGATATCATTGAAGATTCTGAGTCGTCTGTTAATGAAAAACTTAATGAATTAGTAAAGGCTGTAATTGTCCCACAGGAAAAACCGGATGGGCTTTGCGCATCACTGCGTAATTACCAACAGGATGGGTACAACTGGATGTACCATTTATATTTGAATAATTTAGGGGGTTGCCTTGCGGATGATATGGGATTGGGAAAAACTATTCAGGCATTAACCCTTTTACTGAAATTAAAGAGGAAGGATACTGCCCAACCACATTTTCTGCACCGGGAATCGGGACAACTTTCATTATTTGTTTCCGATGAATCCTCTGCCGAAAAAAAACAACCGGCATCCCTTATTGTTTTACCAGTGTCGCTGGTCCACAATTGGGAAAAAGAGATCCGTAAATTCGCCCCGTCCTTAAAAGCCTTTGTGTACAGAGGTGCCAGGCGAAGGGAGAAAAGTGATTTAATGGATATTATTGTCAATTTCGATATTATCCTCACCACTTACGGAACGGTCAGAAATGATGCGGATGAAATCTCGAAATATGAATTCTTCTACCTAATTCTCGATGAAAGTCAGACCATTAAAAACAGTGAGTCGAAAACGTATAAAACGATTACAAGTATCCGGTCGCAACATCGCATTGTATTGACAGGGACTCCAATAGAGAATTCATTGTCAGATCTTTGGGCTCAGATGAACTTTCTGAACAGGGGACTGTTGGGGAGCAAGAACTATTTTAAACAAGAATTCATCCTTCCAATCGAAAAAGAGAATCTTCCGGCCGCCGGTGAGCGGTTACATAAACTGATTCATCCGTTTATGCTGAGGCGAACAAAGGAAGAGGTTGCCAAAGACCTTCCTTCCCTTACGCAAGAGACGATCGTTGTTGAAATGACTCCGGAACAGCTTGAATTCTATGAAACGGAGAAGTCAGCTGTCAGAAATATTCTGCTGGATAACTTACAGGAAGATAAACTTCAAAAATCGACCTTCTTTGTTCTGCAGGCGCTGACACGTTTACGGCAAATAGCCATTCATCCCAGACTGATTGACCATAATTCTGCCTTTGAATCGGGGAAATTTAATGATATTATGAATATGCTTTCAATCCTTGTGGCTGAAAATCATAAAATACTGGTATTTTCTTCCTTTGTAAAGCACCTTGATTTGTTTGCCAAAGAATTTGCAAAAGAACATTGGAATTACAGTATGCTTACCGGAAAAACGATAGACCGGAAGCAAGTGATTGACGAATTTCAGGAGGACCCCGAAAAGAAGATTTTTTTGATTTCGCTCAAGGCTGGTGGGGTAGGACTGAATCTGACAGCCGCTGATTATATTTTTATTACCGATCCCTGGTGGAATCCGGCCGCTGAAATGCAGGCTGTTAGTCGTGCCCATCGGATTGGCCAGGACAAAAAAGTCTTTGTTTATCGGTTCATCTCAGAAAATTCAATAGAGGAGAAAATTCAGCAGTTGCAGGAGAAGAAATCAAAACTAGCCAGCGAATTTATAAACTCAAATGATCCTTTCAGGGATATCTCGAAAGACGATGTTCTGGAACTGTTTGTCTGAAATTGAAAAGGACGGAACCGGGCGGCTCCATCCTTTTACTAAAACTAACCAAACTAACTAACCTAACTAAACCTAAACTTATGAAAAAAAATGTACTACAAAGTAACTGGTTAAAGTATGGCTTTCCAAATGTTTAGTGTTAAATAATTGTAAAATCATACATTTTTTAAATTTACATAATTTTCAGGTCCGTGGTGTGTTTGCAGGATTCCAAATAAAGTTTTGGAATCCATATAAAAATCAAATAATTCACAGATTAAACATTTGTCGGCAGTCATTTTATTCCGGAAAAAATAAATATCTTTGCGTCCTAAGTTTTTTGAGTATTTAATATAATTCGATACAGATAATTAAACCGTTTATCCAATGCAGAATAGAGGACTGATTAGGCTTTTAGCCATCTCGTTAGCTTTAGTATGTTTTTACCAGCTTTATTTTTCGTTTATTACCTATAAGGTTGAAAGAGATGCAAAAGCTTATGGTATTAAACAGACAAGACTGAAAAATCCGGGTGCAACTCCGATGGAGAGTGAAGCTCTTGCCCAAAAGAAAGAGGCTTTATATCTTGATTCAATTGCCAGTCAACCTGTTTATAATTTCTTAGGTTTACGCAAATACACCTATCGGGAGGTTAATGAATATGCCATTCCTCTGGGTCTTGACTTAAAAGGGGGGATGAACGTTACCCTCGAGATTTCGGTTGTTGATTTAATCAAGGCAATGTCTGGTTACAGCACCGATTCGACTTTTAACAGGGCGATAACGCTGGCTTTGAAAAATGAAAAGACCAACAGTACGGATGATTTCGTTACTTTGTTTGGTAAGGCATTCGAGAAAGTTGATCCAAATGCCAAACTTGCAGCAATATTCAATACCCTGGATTTAAGAGATAAAGTAAACTTTAACTCAACCAATGCCGATGTCATCAAGGTTATACGCAAGGAGACCAACAGTGCCATTGATAACTCATTTCAGATCCTTCGTACACGTATCGACCGGTTTGGAGTGGCTCAGCCAAATATTCAGCAACTTCAGACAAAGGGACGTATCCTGGTGGAACTTCCCGGAGTTAAGGATCCAAAACGGGTCAGAAAATTGCTGCAGGGAACAGCTAATCTCGAATTCTGGGAAACTCACGAAAACAGCGAAGTTTATCCTTTCTTACTCGAGGCGAATAAACGTTTGCGCGAAATCAATGAGGCTACAAAGGCTAATTCTGTGAACAAGGAATCAGCCAAACTAATTTCAGCCAAAGATTCAACAAAGGCAAAGGCAAGTGATTTATTGAGTGAGGTTAAGAAACATGGTAAGGACTCATTGGCAGCTGGTTCTGCAGAGGAGATTGCCAAAAACTTTCCGTTATTCTCTGTCTTATCTCCTAGCACTTCGCGCGACGGTCAGCTTTTCCGCGGTCCGGTTGTCGGATATGCCCATAGTAAAGATACAGCAGCAGTTAGCGAGTACTTAGCATTACCTCAGATTAAATCTATTTTCCCACGGACAATAGTGTTCCGGTGGACTGCTCAGCCTACTCAAAAGGAAGGGAACTTCTTTCAACTGATTGCACTTAAGGTAACTAATCGTGACGGTAGGGCACCTCTTGATGGCGGCAGTGTTACAGATTCACGTCAGGATTTTGGACAAAATAAAGCCACAAGTGTTGTGGAAATGAGTATGAACGCTGAAGGATCAAAGATCTGGCAGCGCATGACCCGCGAAAATGTCGGTAAAAGTGTAGCCGTAGTTCTTGATAACTATGTTCAGTCTTTTCCAACGGTTCAGGGTGAGATTCCAAACGGACGTACTGAGATTTCCGGGAACTTCACGGTTGAAGAGGCAAAGGATCTTGCAAATATGCTGAAATCGGGTAAGATGCCCGCTTCCGCAAAAATTATGCAGGAAGAGATTGTCGGTCCGACATTGGGACGAGAATCAATTCAGAGTGGGATGATCTCCTTCTTTGTGGCATTCCTTCTGGTTCTTAGCTATATGATTGTTTTCTATAGCAGAGGCGCCGGTCTGGCTGCCAATATGGCCTTAGGGGTCAACCTCATCTTTGTTGTCGGTATTTTGGCTTGTATCGGTGCGGTACTTACCTTACCAGGTATTGCCGGTATGGTATTAACAATTGGTATGGCGGTCGATGCTAACGTGTTGATTTATGAACGTATCGAAGAAGAGGTCATGGCGGGGAAAGGGGTCAGGCTCGCCATTAAGGATGGTTTCTGGCATGCCTATTCAGCTATTATCGACGGTCACGTTACTTCTCTGTTAACAGGTATTGTACTCTATTTATTTGGTTCCGGACCAATCAAAGGTTTTGCTACAACCTTGATTATTGGTATTATTACTTCGCTTTTCACTTCCATATTTATTACCCGTTTGATCTTTGAACGCTGGTTGGATAAGAATAAAAAAATCACCTTTATTACCGATTGGTCGAAAAACTGGTTGCGTCATGCGAAGGTCCCATTTGTTCAAAGCCGTAAATTTTTCTATTATTTTTCAGGTACACTGATTCTGATTTCAATCTTGTCGCTCACCTTTAAGGGGTTGAATTATTCTATTGACTTTAAGGGAGGCCGTACTTATGTGGTTCGTTTTGACCACGATGTGAACGTCGAGGATGTAGCTAAGTCATTGGCCCCTTCATTTGGTTCTTCACCGGAAGTTAAAACTTATGGTGGCAACAACCAGGTGAGAATAACTACCGATTTCAAGATTGCAGAGGATGGTGAAAATATTGATTCTGAAATTGAAGGACTTTTGTATAAAGGTTTGAAACCTTATATCAGTGCAAATGTAACGGAAGATAAATTCCTTGCAGATTACCAGATGAGTTCACAAAAAGTAGGTCCGACTATTTCGGAGGATATCAAACGACAGGCTGTTTTAGCCGTTGTTTTTGCGCTATTGATCATCTTCCTTTACATCGCCTTACGGTTCAGAAACTGGGCTATGGGAATTGGGGGTTTAGTTTCACTGGCACATGATGCGATAATTCTTCTGGGTACCTATTCTCTTTTGGATGGATATCTTTCTTTCTCGCTCTCGGTTGACCAGTCGTTTATAGCGGCGATCCTTACCGTATTGGGTTATTCGATCAATGACACTGTGGTGGTTTATGACAGGGTGCGGGAGTACCTCCATATTCATCCGAAACAGGAAACAGTGAAGACGTTTAATGATGCGATGAACAGCACCTTGCGTCGAACCTTCAGTACTTCTCTAACCGTATTGATCGTATTGGTTGCTATCTTCCTTTTTGGAGGTACCTCCATCAAAGGATTTATATTCGCCATGTTGTTTGGTATATTTATTGGTACTTATTCATCGGTATTTGTTGCAACACCTATCGCTTACGATTCATTGCCTAAAAACAAGCGAATTGAAGCTGACAAAAAATAACTGGTCTTAAAATTTATAAAAACCCGGCATGATTAACTGCCGGGTTTTTTTATGGGTCACCCGGTTCTTTAGATACAATTCAGGGTGAAAATTTGTATCTTTGTCAAAAAGCAAATTGTCATGGGAAATATCTTACTTTTTTTCAGCGGCGGCGAGATTATGGTCGTTGTTTTTTTTGTGCTGCTCTTCTTTGGAGCCGACGCCATACCCGGTTTGGCTCGAACGATCGGAAAAGGTATGCGCGAATTTAATAAGGCTACTGCTGACCTTAAAAATGAATTTGAGACCCACACAGCGGATATAAAGCAGGATCTTACCAAACTTACCGATAAACTTGAAAAGGGGACTTCAGAAACTAAACGCAAGATTGAGGAAGAGTTGAAGGATTGATGAATCTGAGAGCTCTTAAGGCTTCAGGCTTTTAAAATAGGCAAGCATGTATAAATCCAGTAATGTTTTGAGGAATGCCAAAGGCCTAATGGTCCAAAGCCTAAATGCCTAAAATAAAATCATATGTCTAATTATTTACATATTGATGCTTACAGCAGAATTACTTGTTAAATCATATGGGGACCTGCGGGTTTTAAAGGGTGTCTCTTTGGAAGTTGTTAAAGGGGAGATTGTTTCCATTGTTGGGTCGAGCGGAGCTGGTAAAACTACATTGCTGCAAATCCTGGGAACCCTGGGAAAGCCTGATTCGGGTGAGGTTAGAATTAACGGAAAGGATATCTTTTCGATGACTGAATCTGAATTATCCCGTTTCCGGAATAAGGAGATTGGTTTTGTCTTTCAATTTCACCACCTGCTCCCTGAATTCACCGCTTTTGAGAATGTCTGTATTCCCGGATACATAGCCAGACGTAACCGAAAAGAGGTGGAATCACGGGCCAGAGAATTGCTTCAACTGCTTGAATTGACCGATAGGCTCGACCATAAACCTTCGCAGCTCTCCGGAGGTGAAAAACAGCGGGTAGCAGTGGCCCGGGCTTTAATCAACAATCCTGCCATTATCCTCGCTGATGAACCGTCCGGAAATCTTGATTCCCATAACCAGGAAGAGCTTTACCGACTCTTTTTTAACCTGCGCGAAAAATTTGGACAGACTTTTATCATCGTAACCCATGATGAACATTTCGCTGGAATGTCTGACCGGATGATCCATATCCGTGATGGCGTTGTCAGGATCTGATGCTTTGGAAATTCACAATATCCCTGTTTATATTCCCCTAAGAACTTTAGCCTTGTATTTTTCCCTTTTTTGTTAAACTATATGTTAAAAAACAAGTCCTATAAACGATTTGTAGGAATTCCCGGAATTTAGGAAAGCTTAAATCTTAATCAAAATGTTTTTAGAACAATTTTTCGAGGATTCGGTAAGTGCTTATCCAAATGCAATCGCACTGGAACAAGGTGAAATAAAATATACTTACACCGAAGTTGAACATATTGCGAACCAATTGGCCCATTTGCTGAGAACCAATGGGATTGGTCGCGAAGATAAAGTGGTGATCTTATTGCCAAGATGTGCGATGGTGCCCATCATGATGCTGGGAGTGTTGAAAGCCGGAGCTGCCTATATCCCTCTTGATCCCGAGATCCCTGCAGACCGGGTTAATTTTATCGTAGCCGATGCCGGCGCAAAATTACTCATCACTTCCGATCAGATTATTGAACGGATGGGGTCACAACTGAACCAACATCCTGTTTTTAACATAGATCAGCAATTCCTTGAATTAAATAATTATTCTGACGCAAAACCGGTCGGGATAAACCGCTCTTCAAGTGATCTGTGTTATATCATTTATACTTCAGGGACCACCGGTAAACCCAAAGGGGTATTACTGGAACACCGAAATGTGGTGAATTATATCAGTGGAGCCCTGGTTATTTATCCAATTAACAATTCATTCAGGGCGTTACAGGGTTTTTCAATCTCTTTTGATGCCTCTGTTGAGGAAATATGGGTTCCGCTTTCAGTTGGAGCCACACTGGTCATTGGGACCTTCGAAATTATGCGTTCAGGCGATCGGTTTTCATCCATTATTAGTAACCTGAACATAACTTTTCTTTCCTGTGCACCGACTCTTCTTTCAATGGTTAAAGAGGATATTCCGGAATTGAAAATACTTATATTCGGGGGGGAAGTGTGTTCATCGGATGTGGCAGCTCGATGGTGCAAGCCCGGCAGGCTGGTCTTCAACACCTACGGACCTACTGAGGCCGCCGTTATTGCCACTTATTCGGTTTTGAATCCATTGGAAGAGGTAACTATCGGTAAGCCGCTTCCCGGATATGAGGTGATTCTGGTCAATGCCATGAATGAGCTTATTTCGGATGGGGAAGTGGGGGAGATTTTAATTGGTGGAGATAGTGTGGCACGGGGATACCTGAACAGGGAAGAATTAACGACGCAGAAATTTTTAGAGACAGACAAATACAAGGGTGTTTATGAGCGCTATTACCGTTCGGGTGATCTGGCAAAGTATGCACCCAATGGGGATCTGATCTTTTTGGGACGTGCCGATGAACAGGTCAAAGTACGTGGATTTCGGGTGGAACTTGCCGAAATTGAATCCCTGCTTACAAAATGCGATGGTGTTCAGGCTGCTGCTGTCGCGTTGGATTATGGTTCCCAGCAACTATCGGCCTATGTTGTTTTGCGCAAGGAAGGACAGATAAACCGTGAAGAGATCGCCTGTTTTTTACGGCAGACACTTCCATATTATATGATTCCTGCCACACTCGACGTTATTGATTCCTTACCAATGACATCGAGTCAAAAGATTGACCGGAAAAGATTGCCTTCCCCTCAGACTCCATTGAAATTCTCTGCCCAAAAACCGATCATCCCACCTTCGACAGAAATCGAAGTCGAAATGGCCCAAATCATTTCCAGACATATTCAACGGGATGATATCTCAATGGATGATAACTTCTTTGAAGACCTGGGTGGGCATTCATTATTGGCGGCGATCGTTGTTTCTCAAATGCGCGAATTGGAAATGTTCGGGAACATGTCGGTGGTTGACGTTTATAAATTTCCGGTACTCTCTGATCTGGCAAAGGAACTGGAAAAGAAAAGGCCAAAAATTGATGCTGCTCCCCCAAAAGAACGCGATATTCACACGCCACCAAAGCGAACCTATTATACCTGCTCTTTCTTCCAGGGCGTATCCCTGATATTTCTGATTCTTTTCTTCGGGATAGAGTGGCTGGGTCCGTTTTTTGTTTATTCCTATTATTATCAGGCAGATAATGGAGTGGTCTATTCTTTGTACATGAGCCTCGTGATGTATTTTGCCCTCCTGCCTGTACTTTCAGTGATTGCCATCGGATTCAAATGGGCCGTCATAGGCAAAATAAAAGCGGGAAAATATAAACTTTGGGGAAGCTACTATTTCAGGTTCTGGATTGTGGATAAGGTGATCAATATTTGCCCGATAGTCTACTTCACAGGTACTAATATCATGAATGTCTTTCTCCGTCTGGTAGGGGCGAAAATCGGGAAAAATACGTTCATTAACACCTCCTCCATCTCAGTATTTGACTTATTTAAAGTTGGAGATAATGTTAGTGTTAGCACCGATTGTCATCTGAAAGGATTTACTATTGCAGACGGCTATCTGCATGTCGGATCTATTGAATTGGAAGATAATGTGTTTCTTGGGACACGTTGCTGTATGGCTCACAACACTAAAATGGAGAAAAACAGCTCCATTGAAGATCTTACCCTTATTCCCGAGGGTTGCACAGTCCCCCCAAATGAAAACTGGGGTGGCTCGCCGGCAGTTAAAATTGGAATTAACCAACCCCAGGAGTGCATAAAACTCTGGTCAGTAAAATATTCAATACTCTCCTTACTTGGTGTTTTCGTTATTCCATTGATCACCATGGTTGCCTATTTCCCCGGAATGATGTTAATCACTCATTTGGATTACTCTTCCGAAGGATATCGTTTTCTTCTGGTCACCATTGTTATCGGCTTTTCGTTTGTGGTATTGCTTACTATAATTATTACGATACTAAAATGGGTATTACTTGGGAACATCAGGGAGGGTAAATATCCGGTGAATTCCTTTTTCTATAATAAAAAATGGTTTTTCGACCAACTCATGAAGTTGAGTCTGCAAGTTATTGGAACTCTTTATACTACCCTCTATTTGCAGTTCTGGTTTAAAATGTTGGGGGTTAAAATGGGAAAGCGGGTAGAAATATCGACCGTGGAATTTATTTCACCCGACTTGCTGGTAACCGGCGACGAATGTTTCCTGGCCGATTCGGTTTCAGTTGGGGCTTCCCACGTCCGGAATGGCTATATCGATATCGCCAAAACATATATCGGGAACCGGACATTTATTGGAAACAGTGCGGTTATAAGTCCAAATACCCGTTTAGGGAATAATGTTTTGGTGGGTGTCCTATCAAAAATGAGGAGCGAAGATTTACCGGCCAAAGATGGTACCTCATGGTTCGGATCACCCGCAGTATTCCTCCCCAAAAGAGATATCAACTACGATTTTTCGGCAGAACTTACATACAAACCTTCTAAAAAGCTCTTTATTCAGCGGTACTCCATCGAGTTCTTCAGGGTGGTATTGCCTGCTACACTTTTCATCTTATTTGCCTCGCTGATTGCAAACTTTGCCTCTTATTTGCAGGTTGAAAAAGATCTGAGTGACTTGTTTCTTGTTTTTCCGTTTCTTTATATTGGAGCCGGTGTGCTTGGAATTATAGTCACAGCTCTTCTGAAGTGGATTATTATTGGCCGCTATCAACCCGCAAAAAAACCACTTTGGAGCAATTATGTCTGGCGAAGCGAATTAATTACCGGTATTTATGAAAACTTTCTGGTCCTGTTCTTCCTGAATATCCTCACGGGAACACCTTTTATAAAATATCCGTTACGTTTACTGGGGTGCAAAATAGGGAAAGGGGTCTGCCTTTATACTACCCAGATTACGGAGTTTGATTTAATAAAAATAGGTGACAACTCTGTTTTGAACGATAACTGCACACTCCAGACGCATCTTTTTGAAGACCGGGTGATGAAAATGTCATACGTTGATATCGGAAAGGAATGTAGCGTTGGGGGTATGGCCGTTGTACTTTACGACTCAAAAATGGAGGATCGTTCGGTTTTGGAACCCCTTTCAGTGCTGATGAAAAACGAAACTCTCCCTGCCAATAACAGTTTTGTCGGGGCTCCCGCGACCAGATGCTGAAATGTTCTAAACAGGTGAATTTTCTACTTCTGGTTCTTCAATCATATCCTTTGTGGCTTCTTTCATTGTTTATTTAAGTAATTTTGAAACTGAACAGTAATTACCTGGTTCTGCACCCTATTTTATTTCAGTTATAAACCGGTCCTTAGGTGTACGTACCTTCTTCAGATTTACGAGCCAGTCATTTTCAGCATCCCTATAGCCTAATGGAAGCAGTACAACACTTCTTAAGCCTTTTTCCTTGAGATTTAAAAGCACATCCAATTTGGCATTATCAAATCCGCCAACAGGTGTTGAATCTACTTTTAATTCAGCAGCAGCAGCAATAGCAATTCCAAAGCTTATAAAGGCCTGATTGGCTGCATGATTGAAATTCTGTTCATGGGTATGGGATTGAAACCTGGTAATTAATCTATGTTTGTATTCATCCATAGAATCAATTGGTACCTTACGTTCTGTTACTGTACGAGTGAAGACCTCATTAATTCTTGCCTCTGTGTAATTATCCCAGGCTACAAAAATAAGCAGATGTGAGCAGTCTGTTATTTGGGACTGATCCATGGCAATGGGTTTTATTTTCTCCTTAAGTTTTGGACTGGTTACAACAATAATTTCGAAAGGTTGTAATCCTGATGAAGAAGGAGCCAAATGGGCAGCTTCCAGTATTTTCTCAATCTTATCCTGCGTTACAGGTTGGCCATTCATCTGCTTTGTGGCATAACGCCAGTTCAAGGCATGTAATAATTCCATAATCTATTGGTTATAAGTGAATATAATTTTTTTCTATTTATGATTAAAAATGTTCGAAAACGCCTAATCCAAACAAGGCAAAATCATATTTAACCGGATCATCCTTATCCATTGCGCGCAAGTTGGCGTCCAGCTCGGCAACTGCTTTCGAATCATTCTGTGTTCGGGTTAACAGCCCTAGTTTACGGGCTACATTTCCTGAATGAACATCAAGGGGACAGGATAGCTGATTGGGCGAAATAGACTTCCAGAGCCCAAAGTCAACTCCTTTATTGTCAGACCTTACCAGCCATCTTAGGTACATATTTAACCGTTTGGCCGCTGAACCGGTGGCCGGATCCGATATGTGCTTGGCCGTTCGTCCGGGATGTATCTGACCAAAGAATTCTTCTCTGAAGTTTGAAATGGCCGGCTGTGTGGAGAATTCAGTTATAGATCGGGCAAAAACAGGCTCCAGACCCCCTTTGTTCAGGTAAATATGCTTAAGAGCCTTTATAAAGTATACTAAATCAATATAATTAAAAGTCCGGTGTACAAAACCTTCGAGCCGGGTCAGGTGATCTTCCCGGTGATTCATCACAAAATCGTAAGGCGAATTCCCCATCAGCTCCATTAATTTGAAGCCGTTTCTCAGGATCATCGTTCTGTTTCCCCAGGCGATGGTAGCAGCCAGAAATCCTGATATTTCAATGTCTTCCTTAAGATCATATCGATGAGGAATGCTTACCGGATCGGAATCAATAAATTGCGGCGTATTGTACTTCACAACCATCTCATCGAGGAATTCTTTTATTTCGGGGCTAATACTGTTCAAATTGAGTTAATTTTACATAGGCAAAGGTATGAAGATATTTCGCCCGGATCATTAATGACCGGGAGAATATCTTCAACTGGTGTAAATCACCTGATCATTGGAAATCGAATGGGACGAAACAATTGGTTTGAATTTAAAGAGTTCAGGGTGGAACAACATAAATCAGCTATGAAAGTTGGTACAGACGGGGTTCTGCTTGGTGCCTGGGCTCCGGTAAATGGTGCCCGAAAAATCCTGGATATCGGAACCGGAACCGGTTTGATCGCCTTAATGCTTGCCCAGCGTTCAGAGGCAAGGATTGATGCAATTGAAATTGATCAGCCTGCCTCTGAGGAGGCAAAATTTAACTTTGAACGATCGGCATGGAAGGAGCGGCTGAGCCTTATAAACGCCGATTTTCATCAGTTTGCCGGTTCTGATGACCATATTTATGATCTGATCGTTTCGAATCCGCCATTTTTTGTTAACTCTTTAAAATCTGGCAATTCGGCTTCTTCGATGGCGCGTCATAATGACATGCTGACATTTGACCAGCTGATTTTGGGTGCACGAAAATTACTGAACAATTCAGGCCGGCTTTGTGTAATTCTTCCGTTCTCCAGTTTCGAAGAGTTTAAGGAGAGCGCCCGAATGGTTGGTTTTTATTTGCGTCGTGTTACGACCGTTAGCCCCAGGATAGGCAGGGTGCCAAAACGTGTTTTAATGGAATTCAGTATTGAGGCGGTTTATCCGGTTGAGGATAAATTAACGATTTTGGATTCGATTGGCGGGTATACTGAAGATTATAAGGTGCTTACTGCCCCTTTTTATCCTGCTTTCTAGATTATTCCGGCATATTTTTTGTTGAAGTATTAATTGTAACTATTTAAAAATAAGATAATGTCTCTTTTTCAGGATATTAATTTTTGGGCAGTTTTGCTTGCCGCGTTCACCAAAGTTGCGATCGGAAGTTTCTGGTATTCCCCGGTAATTCTTGGAAAGAGCTGGATGGAGGAGAATAAATTGTGCGAAGACGATTTTAGAAAAGGGCATCCCCTTTGGATAATGGCGATTCTTTCATTTTTATTTGCCTTTGTTGCGGCTCTGGCTATGGCCTTCTTCATCAAACCGACATCAACCTTTTTATCGGGGGCAGGAATGGGCGCCCTGGTTTCAATTGTCTGGATATCCGCCTCCAAGGCAAACACGACGTTATACGAGAATTATACGTTAAAACACTACCTGATCCATGCCGGTTACGACATCTTTAGTTTTACGGCTATGGGTGCTATTTTAGGTGCGTGGCACTGATAAATTAAAGGCTGATTTGACAATTCGGCTACTGGCTGCTGGCAACTTGCTGCTGGCAACTGGCTACTGGCTGCTGACTACTGGCTGCTGGCAACTGGCAAATAATTATCAGGAATAGCCGCTTTGGGTTAAATATGATTCTTCGTTTTTTTCGCAGAGATCTCGTTGTTACACTCTTCAAGCGCGACTCTGCGTCACTCCCTCTTTCTATCCTTAATATGGAATTTAGCGGATATAATTATCTGCTCTTCGTTACAGATAATTACTACTTTTGAGGCGAACCATCAAAATATATCCTGATGAAGATTTTGTTATTTCTGGCTATTTTCTCTTTGGCATTATTCCCTAAGATCTATGCGACCGAACTTTCTCCGGAAGCAAAGATTTCGTTGCTGACATGTGCCCCTGGTAACGAGATTTACTCTTATTTCGGACACACTGCCGTCCGTATCAATGATACGAAGTTGGGAATCGACTATGTCTTTAATTATGGACTCTTCAGCTTTGATGCTCCCAATTTCACCTGGCGGTTTATGAAAGGGGAGACCGATTATATGATTGGAGGTGAACGAATGCCTTCATTTATGAATTCTTATATTGAGGAACAAAGAAGTGTTTATGAGCAGGTTTTAAATATTTCACAGGCGGAAAAGCAGACTCTTTTTAATGCCCTTATCGAAAATGCCAAAAAGGAGAACCGGGTATACCGCTACCGCCATTTTTCGGACAATTGTTCAACCCGTGTTCGCGACCAATTTGAAAAATGTGTAAATCACCACCTTCAATATGATACCTCTCAGGACAAAAAATTGACCTATAGGCAATTAATAGATCAGTGTGTGCCTGTTAACAGTTGGAACGGATTTGGGATTAAAATCGCACTGGGGATCCCTTGCGATCATATAACTACGTTTTCGGAGAAAATGTTTCTCCCTGATTATTTGATGAATAGTATGGCCAGAGCTACGGTCGTCAGGGATGGAGCAAGTGCCCCTTTCGTTTTAGCGGCTACAACCATATACCAGGCAAAACCAACCAGCCAGGGTTTCGATTTCACCTCTCCGGTTATCGTGGTTAATCTGTTCTTTTTAATTGTTGCCGGATTTACTGCTATCGAATACAGAAGAAAGATAAGGATGATCTGGCTCGATTTTCTGATCTTTTTTTCAGTGGGTTTAGCGGGTCTTCTGCTGACCTTTCTCTGCTTTTTTTCGCTTCTGGAGGCGACCGGAAGTAATCTGAACCTCGTCTGGGCGTTTCCAACTCATATGCTTTTTGCGGTGCTTTGGCTAATTCCTTCCTTACGACCCAGACTTACATGGTATTTGAAATTAACGGTTGGGACGAACTTGTTATTTTTGGTGTCGATACCATTTCTACCGCAAACCTTTCACTGGCTGATCATCCCGCTTTGTCTGGTTATTTTGTTGCGTTCCGGAAGCACCATTTTATTCCCGCTTAAAACCGCAAAGTGATCGGTCGCTTTGGAGATCAAACCTCAAAGCAGACAGTTTTTAAGTGGCAATAATTTGACTTTCAACGTTTTGTCCATGAATGAATTGGCTCGATGACGTTTGAAATGGAAAGTATAAATATTATTCTTCTTGCGGCTGGTAATTAGCAACGAGCCGCTGGCAGATTTTGATTGGAGAAAGTTGTCTTTTTTAGAACAGGGAAAAAATGGAAGTCTATTTGTTGAAAAATTCAGGACAACACATTTTCCGAAAACTATTTTCCTCAACTGATTATCTTATCTTTGCTTAAATGAGTTTTCCTTAAACCAACAACATTGACACAGCAACCCAATAAATACGCTGAGACGCCACTGATGAAGCAGTATTATGCCGTTAAAAATAAATATCCTGATGCGGTATTGCTTTTCCGGGTTGGCGATTTTTATGAAACCTTTGGGGAAGATGCGATAAAAGCTTCCGGAATACTGGGAATTACCCTGACCCGTCGCGCCAATGGTTCAGCCAGCTTTGTGGAATTGGCCGGTTTCCCATACCATGCACTGGATACTTATCTTCCAAAGCTGGTGAGAGCTGGTCAGCGGGTAGCGATATGCGAGCAACTAGAAGATCCAAAATTAACCAAGAATATCGTTAAACGGGGAATTACGGAGTTGGTCACTCCCGGGGTTTCAATTGATGACAATGTTCTTGAACACCGTGAGAATAATTTCCTGGCCTCGGTTCACATCGAAAAAACGTTGGCAGGGGTGGCATTTCTGGATATTTCGACCGGTGAATTTCTTACCGCCGAAGGTTCTTTTGAATATGTAGACAAGTTGTTAAACAGTTTCCAGCCAAAAGAAGTGCTCTTTCAAAAGGGTAAAGAGAAACTTTTTATTGAACTCTTTGGAAGCAAGTTCTATACCTATAAACTCGATGATTGGATCTATACAGAAGATGCCGCCAGCGATCGTCTTTTACGGCATTTTGAGACCGTATCACTCAAAGGTTTTGGTGTTCAGGCACTTCAGCTGGGTATCATTGCATCCGGTGCTATTCTTCACTACCTTGATTTCACCCAGCATTCGCAGCTTCAGCATATTTCGGGTCTTTCGAGGATCGAAGAAGACCGGTATGTCTGGCTCGATCGGTTCACTGTTCGGAATCTCGAACTCTTTCATACCATTAACGAAGGGGCAAAGACACTGGTGCAGGTGATCGATCAGACAATCTCACCGATGGGAGCACGGTTGCTGAAACGGTGGGTGGCACTTCCCCTGAAAGACATTCAACGAATTAACGACAGGTTGGATGTGGTTCAGAAATTTGCAGAGCATACTGAATTAAGGGGGTCTATTGAAGATCAGCTCAGACAAATCGGTGATCTGGAACGAATCATTTCCAAAGCAGCGGTCGGACGTGTGAATCCGCGTGAAGTGGTACAGCTTAAAGTTGCCCTCAATGCCATCGCCCCGGTTAAAGAGTTATGTGCATCTTCGGGAAACGGCGTGCTGATCAGGCTTGCTGAGCAACTGAATGTTTGCCAAACCATGAGGGACCGGATTGAACGGGAGTTATTTCCGGATCCTCCCATGATGATTGTCAAAGGGCATGTAATTGCCCGGGGGGTGTCGGCTGAACTTGACGAATTACGTGACCTGGCCTTCTCCGGGAAAGATTATTTGCAGAAGATGCAGGAACGCGAAATTCTCGCAACGGGAATTACTTCATTAAAGATTGCCTTCAATAATGTCTTCGGTTATTATATTGAAGTCAGGAATGTTCATAAAGATAAGGTCCCGGAGAACTGGATTCGCAAACAAACTCTGGTTAGTGCAGAGCGATATATCACTGAGGAACTGAAAAATTACGAATCAAAAATTTTGGGTGCGGAGGAGAAAATTCTTTCCATTGAAACTCGTTTATACGCTGAACTGGTTTCTGCGCTCACCGAATATATCCAGGCGATTCAGCTCAATGCCTCAGTTTTGGCACAAATCGATTGTTTACGCTCATTTGCAACGGTTGCGTTGGAGCATAAATACCATCGCCCGGAGCTTAACGACTCCCAGGTCATCGATATCAAAGATGGGCGTCATCCCGTAATTGAGCAAGCTCTACCAATCGGTGAAAAATACATCACTAACGATGTTTACCTCGACAATGACGGGCAGCAAATTATTATTATTACCGGGCCGAATATGGCCGGGAAATCGGCTTTGCTGCGCCAGACGGCCCTGATTGTACTAATGGCTCAGATGGGATCATTTGTTCCGGCTGAAGCCGCAAGAATAGGATATGTGGACAAAATCTTCACCCGGGTGGGTGCCTCCGATAATATCTCTCTGGGAGAATCCACTTTTATGGTCGAAATGAATGAGGCAGCAAGCATCCTGAACAACATGTCGGACCGGAGCTTGATTTTACTTGATGAACTGGGTCGTGGCACAAGTACTTATGATGGTATTTCAATAGCCTGGTCGATCGTAGAATATATTCATGAACACCCCAAGGGAAGGGCAAAAACTCTTTTTGCCACTCATTATCACGAACTGAACGAGATGGAGAAATCGTTCGGCCGGGTGCGTAATTTCAACGTCACTGTTAAGGAGGTTGGGAATAAAGTGATATTTCTGCGCAAACTTGTCCCGGGTGGAAGCAATCATAGTTTTGGTATTCATGTGGCTCAAATGGCAGGTATGCCCAAAAGTGTGGTGAACAGGGCAGGGGAGATATTAAAGCAACTCGAACTGGCTAATCGCAAGGAGTTGCCGGTCAAGAGGGTCAAAGATCTGGCCGAAATGCGCGAAGGTTTTCAGCTCAGTTTCTTTCAATTAGACGACCCTGTCCTTAAACAAATCAGGGATGAAATAAAGAATCTTGATGTTAACAACCTGACACCAATGGAGGCTCTGAATAAGCTGAATGATATCCAGAAGATTATTGGAAAATAATTTTTGTGTAGAGACAAGGCATTGCCTTGTCTCTACACAATGCCTTGTCTCTACACATTGCCTTGTCTCTACACAATGCCTTGTCTCTACACATTGCCTTGTCTCTACACAATGCCTTGTCTCTACACATTGCCTTGTCTCTACACAATGCCTTGTCTCTGCACAATGCCTTGTCTCTGCACAATGCCTTGTCTCTGCAATTTCGGATAATTTTTATATCACCCGTGCAACTTCCCCGTGCATATGGTAATCAAGCCCACTTTTCTGAATGGCATCAGTTACCTTAACCGGGACAAACCGGTTGATGGCATGAAGCATTATCCATGTAAATGAACTGGCCCAGACAATTGCAAACAACAATGCAATAACCTCTTTGGTTATCAGTTCAAAACCGCCGCCATAAAAAACACCGTTAATGGTACCCGGATTTATAGCCGTTGTGGCAAATATTCCAAGCAGAATAGTCCCGAAAACGCCTCCTACTCCATGGACCCCCCAGACATCGAGCGCATCATCCCATTTCATTCGGTTTTTAAATTCAACGGCCATATAGCATACGATACCCGACATGATGCCGATGCATGCTGCTGCTCCAACTGTGACGTACCCTGCTGCGGGAGTGATTGTTGCAAGGCCGGCTACGGCTCCTGTCATTAATCCGATAAATGTTGGTTTCTTTTTTCCGCTATTCCATTCAATCATCAGCCAGGTAATAGCAGCAAACGAAGCCGACACATCCGTATTAATAAAGGCGGCTACAGTAATATCATTCATGTCAAGCTCACTTCCGGCATTAAATCCATACCAGCCAAACCACAATAATGTGGTGCCGATAGCGACCAAGGGTATATTATTAGGCTCATGCTCTCCCCCTTTTCTCTTACCCACATAAATGGTAGCTACAAGAGCCGCAAATCCGGCTGTAGCATGGACAACTATACCTCCGGCAAAATCGATTACTCCCCAATGCTGCAGGATTCCGCCACCCCAGATCATATGGACAAATGGATAATAGACCAGTACTTGCCAGAAAATCAAAAATATAACATAAGATTTAAAGGTTACTCTGTTGATTATAGCTCCGGTTATCAAGGCAGGTGTAATTATGGCAAACATCATCTGATAGGCAAAGAAAACATATTCAGGGAAAGCCTTACCAACCATCATGGTCTTGGGGGTGATCCCATTCAGAAATGCTTTGTCAAGGTTTCCAATGATGCCAAAAAAATCGGACCCGCTGGCTAAAGTTCCGCTAAAACAAAGTGAATAGCCAAAACTGAACCACAGCACTGTTGTCAACCCCAGCGAAACAAAGCTCTGCATCATGATGTTGAGAATGTTCTTCTTATTACCGAGTCCACCATAGAAAAATGAAAGTCCCGGTGTCATTAGCATCACAAGGCTTGTTGCTAAAATCATGAATGTAGTAACCCCTTTGTCTATCATAAAAAATAAATTTAATTTTTTTTGGATGATTTGAGTGCAAAAATATAAAAAAATGACAATGGTCGTGTTAAAATATGGGTATTTAGATTGAATATACACTTATAAATGAAGAACACCGTAATTTGATAGGGGGTTCCTGTAATATATTGAAAATAAAGCCAAATTATTCTGTTGTGATTAATTTGGAATTGCAGATTTCAAGAATTAGTTATATTTGGGATAAATAAACCTTTAAATAATATCGTTATGGGCATGTTAAGTGAGTTCAGGCAATTTGCCATGCGTGGAAACGTAGTTGACCTTGCGGTCGGTGTAATTATAGGTGGAGCTTTTGGAAAGATCGTTTCATCATTTGTATCTGATATTTTAATGCCGCCTATCGGGGCACTACTTGGCGGAACCGATTTTACCGGGTTAAAGCTGGTAATCAAGGAGAAAATAGTTGATGTGGGAGGGAAAGCAGTTTCTCATCCGGTCACCCTCAATTACGGCAATTTTATCCAGGTAACGATTGATTTTCTGATCATTGCCTTCTCAATTTTCATGATGATTAAAATGATGAACGCAATGAATAAAAAGTCGTCAATTCCTCCTCCACCGGCTGAACCATCCAATGAGGAAAAACTGTTGACTGAAATAAGGGACTTATTAAAAAGGCAATGAAGTGATATTTAAAGGGAGTAACATTGTAAAGTATTCCAAAATAAATGCGACTATCTTTTTAGTATATTTCTAATAATTATTACATTTCTTATTTCTGGTGAAACTCTTGAGAAACAAATTCCAGAACTTTGGGTAATGCGTCACGCCAGTAGGTCCAGTTATGTGCTCCATCACGTGTACGAAACTCGTGAGGAATGTCTTTCTTGCGCATTGCAATATGAATTAGGGAGTTACCTTCATAAAGAAAATCGTCGTCACCACAATCGATGTACCACCGCACCGCTTTTTTCTGATCCTCGGGTATCCGGTTAACCAGTTCAATGGCATTGTGGTTTTCAAAATAAGCTTTGATCTTTGCTTCATCCGAAATTTCGAGATTACTCTTTTTTAAGCGGGTTTTTGCTTCATCCATATTTAGCGGTCCTATATAAGCACTTAATGGACAGGCTGATGAAAATAACTCAGGGTGATGAAGCGCATACATAAACGATCCGCCTCCACCCATTGATAAACCGGCAACCGCACGATATCTTTTTTCCCCTTTTATCCGGTAGCTCTTTTCTATGGCAGGGATGAACTCCTGAAAGAAAAAGTCTTCATAATTCCAGTTGCCGGCAATACTGTTAAAATATCCCATTTGGCCTGTTTTGGCATCCGGCATCACGATAATCATCGCAGTTGCGGAGCCATCTTCAATAGCTTTATCCGTAATGCGTTGGACTTCTCCGAATTGCACCCATCCAGTATGATCGTCGCCTGCACCATGTAATAAATATAGAACGGGATAACTCCTTTGCGAGGTTTCATAACCGGGTGGAAGATATATCGCATATTTCCGGTCACTTTTAAGGATTTTACTCGGAATAGAGAGAGCATCGAAAACTTTGCTGGGCTGTGCAAATCCCAACAGGTTAAAACAGATAAACCATACAGATAACCAAAATGCTTTTTTCATAATCGGTTTGTTTAATGTCATTTATATTAAGGTACTTGTGTAACGCTCTTTAAGGTTTGATTAGTTGAAAATGAAGTTTTTGCCTGGTTTCGGATCAGAACAAAGGTATGCTTTTCTGGCCAGCACTTTTTCTGATGAAGATAATTAATTATGTCCTGAATATTTTTTATTTTGATTCCATCTATTTCCTGAATCAGGTCTCCGGTTCGAAAACCCATCTTTGCTGCTTCCGAGTTTTCCTGGACTGTCATTACAGCTACTCCATGCTCATTAAATCCAACTCCAAAGGCAGACATTTCACCACCTGTAGGTTCATGTAAAATAATTCCCATCCATATGAAGGCACTCTTTTGGCTCTGAATATTGGTTGAACTAATTTTGACAACAGGAATCTCCGGGGATTTCGCGATCGCTTTTAAGGATGGTTTAATCACCCCAAACTGATTCATTGGAAAATTTACGAACCCTATACCCAAAGCAGGGGAGTCGTCCGATACCCGAAAATCACCCTTGTCTGGCTCAATAAATTTTGGATTCCCATTGCGGGAATTTTTATCACAACCGTTCATTGCAAAGCGGGTCATAAATTCTTTATCTGAAACGTAAAAATTGAAATCCAGCTCCTGACCCCATTTCCCGGTGTCCGCTATTGTTGAGTTCATAATTGCCGGCTGATAGGGGAGAAAAACAATGTTATTTTTAAAAATATCACCACTGTTGGGGTACCACACATGCGGATGCAATCCGTTGTTGATGATTATATTATTTGTTGCTGTCCGATGATATCCTTCACGCATCTTTAATCCGCCATTTAACAGCAGATTGTTGATAATCAGGTATTGCGAAGATCCGTCATCCAGGTCGATATCCCAGCCATGGTCGCAACGCCAACGGTTATTCCGGATAATGTTGGGATTCAGCATATCCAGGAATGGCAAACCGGGTTCTTTCTGCACGGCATCAACGGTTTTCCTTCCGTCGGGCGTCCAGTAGCGGTCACGTCCCCAAGAATTAAAACTCCCATGATCGCCGGTCTCTAAAACGGTGTTAAAGACGTCGCAATTTTCAATAATATGTCCTCCAAATGTTCCTTCATTAATGTTTATGCCGGCACGGGGTACATCATAAATCGAACAATGATTTATCCTGATCTTGTGGGACATAGAGATATGCACGGGGGCCGTTTGTTTTTCGTCTCTCCCCGTGAGGGTGATCAGACAATCCTCTACCAGGCAATCTTCCGGATAATTATCCCCTTTTGGCCCGGGAGCTTGGTCTATATGCTGATAATCCTGAGGTCCATATTTGAAAATGGGAATTCGTACGGTGGCGGGGTCACCGACAAAGGCTACCCCGCTTGCGCCGCTGTTATGGATGTAGCACCCCTTTATGGTGATCCTTCTGTTGTAGTTATTTACAAAAATGGTATTGCCGCCGACCTGATCAAACTCGCAATCTGAGATGGTGCAATCTTCGGCTCCGCTATAAACGACCGCTCCTCCACGGTATACAGTCCAATCGGAGCGCAGCAGTGGCTCCTTGTTCTCCATAAATGTTCGTGTTGTATGCCGAAATACAAAACCTTTGAGATGGACTGACCGGACAGGTTTCAACCTTGTTCCTTGAAACTCAATTAGCTTATTCAGTCTGACAATCTCCACCTTTGCTGAACTTAGATCGGTCTTCGGTTCAGGAATAAAATAGAGCTTTCGGGTTTTATTATTGAAATACCATTCTCCAGGTACATCCAGCTCCTCAAATATATTCTCTACTATGCGGTAAACAGGGTGCATTTTCGAAGGTCGGTTATTCTGCCATCCCCCTTCGTAATCAAGCGTTCCGTCATTGTTTTTCCCCTTGATGATCCAATGCATATCTCCCCAAAGGGCTGAATGCATCGCGTGTATATATCCCCCTTGCGGATTTTTCCACCGGGCTATTCTTTCTGGTGTCAACGGATCATTTGCATTATCCGGCTTAATATTATGATTTAATTCCCAGGTATCGAATACGTTTTTCCCTGCAATTGCATTTGGATAGCGTGCCATCCTTTGACGTTTCCCATTAATATATAGCTGGTCAATGGTTAAATTATCCGGAACTGTTGCAACAAAGATTCCTTTCTCATCGGGTTTCCATTCGAGTTTCAGAGCACTTCCACCGCTGAGTATGACTTTCCCTTCTTCTTCCGCCAAATAGGTCACTGTTGCTTCATTAATCTTACTGTCATCTGCGGTAAACAGTACACTCTGAGGTAAATAGTAGGTTCCGTTGGCGAAAATTACCGATGCCGTCTTATTTTGGGGAATCTTTCTCGCCAGTTCCTGAGCAGATGCGAAAGATGCGACTGGTTTCTCCTTTGTTCCGGGATTTTTGTCATCTCCCTGAGGTGAAACATAGATATTTTGTCCTGATATAGGGAACCAGGAGTACATTATCATCAGAATAAGGAAAACACGCTGGAAAGATGGTTTGCGCATGCAGGATTTATTTGGTGTAAAATTAAACGAATTTCAGGATTGTGATTTATTGGGACACTACCAGGTTGAAGTTTAAATTCAGTGTTGCTTTTGGGGGTGAGGTGGCATTATCCAAAAGTTTATAATTCAGGAGATAGGATCCCTGGGATAGCTTCCCGATTTTAATGGTATCATTGGTTATGAAACAAGGGATCATCATTCTGCTGTTGTACTGCTTCACAATTTGAATCGTATTTCCGTTTTGGGTGATACCTGTAAGGTTATTGTATTTGCAATCATTGTATACCACCAATTTAATTTCGTCACTATTGGTGGGATTTGGAGGGATGATTCTCATATTATGCCCGGACGGATCAGTAATTACAATTATCGGGACTACCATATTCTTTGTGCAGGCAATTGGGAGAACCATACAAATGATAATGGTTCGGATAAACTTTATGACATTATCAATGATCATGATTGCAACGGGAATAAATGGCAAACAAATTAAATTACTTTTAAATTATGGATTACGGATGTAAATATAAGGGTAATTTTCTCCGTATTTTTAAATAATTCTGAAAGTTTTCTTGAATTTGGTGCCTTGTCGCTTAATCTCATAAATAAAGAATCCTTGGAGAATAATCACAAAAAAAGCCGCTGATTTAGCGGCTTTTTTTGTGAGTCTATTTGATTAATAGAATTTTGACCGTTTGTCGACGATTTTTGCGTTTTCACGTAAGGCTTCAAAGGCATACATGTTGGCACGATAGCTAACCGATGCAGATAGCTTCTGTTTGTCCCCTGCCAAATCCTGGTCGGCTCCTGTGGTTACGGAGGTTGCTTTAACCACGTAGACGCCACTGGTTCCTGCTACAGGTTTTGAAACCTGATTGCCTTCAAGAGCTGTTGCAGCTCCTGCAATTGCGGGTTCAAAACCGACACCTGGAATTGAATAGGTATCAAAAGTAATATCCTTGGCTTCAGTGATTGTGGCACCTACTGCTGAGGTTAATTGATTAAGATCTGTCTTTCCTGACATTTTCTCTATCAGCTGCTGTGCTTTTTTCTCTTT
>TBL_comb47_HYPODRAFT_10001850_pt1 | contig 26943 bp, 23 predicted proteins | sample TroBogypolimnion_40_FD_10682 | JGI IMG/M metagenome (IMG submission 10682) | reverse complement strand
GCCGAACGAATCAGCGTCATCCGCGCGATTCGCGGGCAACGTCCGAGGATTATTTCCGGGCACAAAAAAGGGGCCGGTCCCTCGACCGGCCCCTGCCTGTGAACACAACCCAACCCTCACGCAGTCTGGGTCCGCGTGACGCGGGCCTTCGACATCGCGAGGGCAAAGACTCCAGTGAAGAGCAGGTCACCGATCAGGGTGTTGCGGAAGAACCACAGCGTCGGGAGATACTCGGTGTGGCCAACCGTCATGGCCTGCCACCAGCCGGCGGTGGTCTTGACGTAGTAGGCGTCACCGAGCCAGGCGGCGGTGTTGCTGACGAGGTAGAACAGGATTGAGCAGCCGAGGGCGCCGCTGAAGAGGTTCAACGCAGTGCGGCGGCGGGCCACGAAGGCGCCGACCCCGATCGCGGCGGCGAAGCAGGCGATGCGGAGCATCGCGCCACTCAGCTCCCACGTGTAGCCGTATTGCGTGGCATAGTAGCGGTCGATCCACAGGTCGCTGGCCACCAGAGCCACGAACGGCACGAGCCAGAGGGCGCGGCGCTCGAGGTAGGCGGCGCCGCAGAAGGCCAGGGCCATGATGGGCGAGAGGTTGGACAATTCGGGGACGAACACCGCGCCGACCCGGTAGGCGGCGGCGGCGGCGATGAGCGCGAGCGCGAGGATGACGTGGGACTTTTTCATGATGTGGGTGATTTTAGTTGGGTTGAAGTTACAGCGGAAAAAAGGGGTTCAGGCGAAGCGGATTGATTTCACCTCGTCGACGAGGGCGAGGATGTTTTCGAACGGGACATCGGGCTCGAGGACGTGCGTGGGCGCGATCATCACGCGGGCGGGGTGCTCGCGGCGGAGGTGAAGCGCGGCAATCTCGCGGACGCGGCGGCGGACGTCGTTGGGTGTGCCGAAGGGCATCGTGGTCTGCGTGCCGACCATGCCGCTGAGCCCAAGCTGGTGGCCGTGGCGGCGGGCGATTTCGCCGGCGTTCATACACTCGGGCTGCACCGGGTTGAGAATGTCGACGCCGACCTCGATGAGCTCCGGGACGATCGGCATAATGTCGCCGTCGGAGTGGTAATGTACCCAGACCTTGCCGCCGCGCGAGGCGTCGCGGATGGCGGCGATGACCTTGGCGAGGCGGGGCTTGAGGTGCTTCCGCCACATCGGGACGGAGAGGAGCATGCCAGTCTGCATGCCGACATCGTCACCGAGACCAATCACGTCGACGCCGGCGCGGGCAAACGCGCGGCCGACGTTGATCGAGCGTGTGGTAAAGTAATCGAGCAACCAGTCGGCGATGCTGTTGCCCTCGGCGAGGTCCTGGAAGAGGTTGTCCATGCCGCGGACATACCACGCCGCCTCGAACGCGGTGCACTCCAGCCCGGCGAAGGCGACCTTGCCGCGCGTGTGGATCTGGCGCATGCGGTGCTGGACGACGGTATAGTGGGCCGGATCCGAGGTGTCGGGCCAGGGAAGTTTCTCGAGCTGGGCGACGCTCGTGATCTTCTCGAGCGGGTGCAGCATGGTGCGGAAATGGTAGGCCTTGCCGAGGGTGCCCTTGGGCGGCTCGACGTGCGCGATGCAGAACGGCCCCAGCTCGACGTTATGGGGCAGCTGACAGCCGATTTCCGCGAGCGCCGCTTTCCAGCGCGCGGGGTCCTCGTTGTAGCCGACCCACTCGAAGCCGAAGTCCGTTTCGAACGCCAACTCCGAGTTGCGCACACCGGTGCGCTCCTCGATCAAGTCGGCGACCGGGGGCGTGACGGGCAGGTTCAGCGGCAGCCACTCGGCGCGTCCGCCGGACATCATCGCGTGGAAATTTTCGCGGGCGTTCATCGCGGCAGAACCGCGGCCATGGCGGTGATATGGGCGGGCGTGGTGCCGCAGCAGCCTCCGACCACGCGCGCGCCCGCGGCGAGGAGGCGGGGGACGGCCGCCGCGAACTGCTCGGGCGTGACGTCGTACGAAATTTTGCCGTTCGCGAAGCGCGGGGAACCGGCGTTGGGCTGGACGATGACGGGGCGGCCACCAGCGGCGGCGACCAGCTCGGCGGTGAGCTTCACGTAATCCTCGAGCGAAAGTTCCGTGCCGCAGTTGGCGCCAACGACGTCGGCGCCGGCGGCGAGGACGGGCGCGAGGGCGGCGGCCACGGAAACGCCCATCATCGTGGCGAAACCCGTGGCGGACTTCTGAAAGGCGAACGTGGCGAAGATGCAGCCCGCGCCGGCGGCGCGCGCCGCCTCGATGGCCAGCACGGCTTCGACTGGGTCGGACATGGTTTCAATGAGCAGCGCATCGGCGCCGCCCTCGAGCAACGCGGCGGCCTGCTGGCGAAAGGCGACTTTCACCTCGGCGGGATCGCCCTCGCCGTAGGGCTCGAACATGCCGCCGAACGGGCCCATGTCACCGAGCACCCACGCGCGGTCACCCGCGACGTCGCGGGCCAGCTGGGCGGCCGCAAAATTGATTTCCCGGACCCGCGCGCCGGCGCCGTGGGTGAAGAGGATGTAGGACGTGCCGCCGAAGGAGTTCGTCGTGAGCAAGTCGGCGCCCGCGGCGACGTAGTTGCGATGCACCTGGCGGACGCGGATCGGTTGCTCGAGGTTCCACATTTCCCCGCAGGCACCGGGGGCAAGGCCGAGCTGCTGCAGCTGCGTGCCCATGGCGCCGTCGGCCAGCAGGGGCCGGCGGGCGAGGGTCGAGCGGAGCAGGGCGACGCGCGGGTTCATGCGGAGAGAACGTGAACCTCCTCGAGAAAGGCGGTGGCTTGATTGGCGTTCTTGAACGGTGTGCCCACGAGCAGCCAGACGCCGTCGGGGCCGAGTTCGCGCAACACATGGAGCGCGTCAGCGGCGTCCTCGGCGAGAATCTGGACGGCCTTCCCGGCCTGGCGGCAGGTGCGATACACCTCGAGCCAATCCGAGGCGCGGCCATGGCCGGCGCCGAAAACCCACTGGACGGCATTGAGGCGCGGCAGGCGCAGGACCATGTCGAGGTGATGGAGCGCCTGGGGGCCGTCGAGGTGGAAGATGGTCCGCTCCATCGGCGCGGTTTCCTGTTCCACGGCGGGGCGGATGAAATCCTCGCCGATGTCCTTGGAGACGAGGCAAAGGAAGTCGCAGCTCGGAATGTAGGCCGGGCCGTTGTGCAGGTAGCTGCACCAGGTGGTGCACGGCTGGCCGAGCGAGGTGAGGCGTTGGTAAACCCGGCGGTAGGCCTCGAGGTAGGCGCGACTCGCGTGCGAGCAGGCGCGGCGCACGAGCTCCGGGTCGTCAATCAGGTCGAGGCAGAGATCCTCGGGTCCGCGGAGGCCCGCGAGGATGTCGTAGTTGCCATGCAGGTCGGGTTGGGCGACGTAGAACTTCCCGCCGAAGCGATCAGCGGCGAGTGCGATCATCTCCTCGATGGCCTGCCAGTAGGGATTGTTGAAGTCGGGCGGCGTCGCGATGAAGCGTTCCCAGTCGGCGAGCTCATGCACGGTGTGCTGGCACCAGCTGGTGGACTCGCCGAAGACCAGTTCGGCGCCGAAGAGCGTGGACACCAGGTCCGGCCCGACGTTGGGGAAGAACGAGGGCACGCAGTCGCCGTAGGCGGGGTTGTGCGAGAGGTGCGCGTAGGCCGACTCCACCTGAAATTTCGCGTCGAGCCAGCGATCACGGAGCGTCGCGTGGTTCGAACGCGGGGCGGACGCCGGATGCCGGGGTTCCACCCAAAGTGAAACGGGCGGGCGGTCGAGCCGCTGGCCCAGCCACCACGCGTCGTAACGAGCGCTCGCGGCGGCGAAGGAAAAGTGATGATTGCGCTTGGCCATAGGATCAGACGGCGGCGCCGTTGAAGTCGCGGACGGCATCGACCATGGCCACGATGTTGGCCACGGGGGTGCGCGCCTGGACGTTGTGGATGGTGTTGAACACGAATCCGCCGCCGGGGGAAAAAGCCTTGAGCCGCTCGGTGACCTGGGCCCGCACCTGCTCCGGGGTGCCAAAGGGCAGCGTCTGCTGCGTGTCCACGCCGCCGCCCCAGAAGACGATGCGGCTGCCGAAATCCGCCTTGAGCCGCAGGGGATCCATGTCCTTGGCGGAGCATTGGACGGGGTTGAGGATGTCGAAGCCCACGTCGATGAACCGGTCGATCAACGGCCGGACGGCGCCGCACGAGTGCTTGAAGGTTTTCCACGTCGTGTGCTGGTGCACCCAGTCGTTCACGCGGCGGTAATACGGCGCGAAGAGCTCGTCGAACGTCGCGCCCGAGCAGAACTGCGAATTCTGCGTGCCGAAATCCGTGCCGCAGACCACCAGCACGTCGATGGTGTCGCCGGCCAGCGCGGCATAAGTCGCGAGATTTCTCAGCGCGATCTCACATTGGTAGTCGAAGATGTGGTGGATGTAGTCGCGGCGCTCGACGAGGGAGATATACCACTCGCCGACGTCGCGGATGCCCTTGGGGTGCTTAAGGAACGCAGCCGGGACGAGGGCGATGTCGCCGAAACCCATGCCGCCGACGCCGGAGACGATCGCCCGCTTGTCGCCGCGCACGCGCGCGAACTCGCGCTCCCAGTGCTCCACATCATCGGCGCCGAGCAATTTGAACTCCTCGCAGTTGTCCGCCGGGTCGAGTTGTTCCTCGGTGAACGGCGGCTGCCGCACGATGGCGTCGAAGAAATACCCGCTGGCCGGCATGTGCCCGCTGGCCGGCACGGAGGTGTCGCCCTCGGGGAAAAGATAGACGTCGCCGGCCGCGCTCTGGCGGGTGCGGAAGCCCGTGGGCACGAGCACGACCTGGTTCCACGGCGTGCGCCATTCATGCCAGCCCTCGTTAGGAAAGCCGAACATGGTGCCGCGGCCATTGGCGGCGATGCAGTCGGAGCCGAGGGCGTTCGCGAGGTCGTCCTCAACTTCGCCGAGCATCTGGAACGGCTCGCAGACCTTCACCGGGTGGCGCGGCAGGCCGTAATGCTCCCGCAGCGCGGCCACGCAGCTGACGTGGAAGCTCGTGAGTCCGGTGCTGCCAAAGTCCACGGGCACGGGGCCGGCTTCATGCCGGAGCGCACGACGGACTTTTTCGCGGGAGGTCATGGAATTTTCGATTTTCGAATCTCGATTTTCGATTGGGAGGCGGCTGGATGGGTCAGGCACGCATGCCGAACAACTCCTCCTTCAGCCTGAGGTAGTAGAGGTAATCGTCCGGATCGACGTTGGGCGGACACCGGTGGTCGCAGAAGGGGATGAAGCCGCCGGCGGCGACGTAGGGGACGAGCGACCCGACCCACTGGCGGATCGCGGCGCGGCCGCGGCCGAGGGCCATTTTGTCGACGCCACCCATGATGCGCAGCTCCGGGCCCCAGCGGTCGAGCGACTCGCCCGGATGACCGGAGCCGTTGACTTCCCACGGGAACATCGTGTTCACGCCACCGGCGAGGAAATGTGGGATCAGCGGCCGGACATCGCCGTCGCAGTCGATCCACCAGATGTCCACGCCGTGTGCGCGGAGCTTGTTGCTGATGCGCTTGTAGCGCGGCACGACGACGTCGCGGAAGAAGCCCACGGAGACGAGTGGGCCGCTCTTGTAGCAGATGTCTTCCCAGCCGGCGGCGTAGTCGAACGCGACGTGCGGCAGCACGGCATCGAGAAAGTCTTCCACCAGGACGCAGGACGTCTCGACGATGTCCTCGACCATTTCGGGATAGTCGAACACGGCATACGCCAGGCCCTCGACGGTGAGCATGTCCCGCACCTTGCCGATCATGGAGCCGCACCAGACGCCGAGCGGATAGTCGCGGTTGGCGGGGTGGTCGCGCAGGATGGCGGCGACGTCGGCCTTGCGGTCGGGATGGCGGCGATCGAAGCGCTCCTCCTTCACGCGTTTCCAGTCGTCGGGCGTCTTGACGCTCGAGTCGAGGAAGTGGGGGATCGTGTCGTGGCCGTCGAGCGGCACCTCGGCAAGAAGGCCGTCGCCGTTGCGCATGACGCGCGTGTTAGCGGTGCGGGAAATCTCCTCGTACGGGAACGTCGGGTACATCCAGTGCGACCCGACCACCGCGGTGCGGTCAAAATTCAGGAAGATGTCGGCGTCGTTGTTGTTGGTGATACCGTGGTCCCGAAACATCGGCCAGAGCTTGAAGTTGTCATCCCAGTACCCGAATTCCATGTTGAAACACCGGTCCACCGGCTGGCGGTGCATCTGGCGCTGGAAACGGGCGCGGTCGGTGAGCGAGCCGCGCCACTTGGGCAGAAAGGGGGTGATGGCCGGGGTGGACATGAAGTTCAGTAGTTCCCGTAGCGGTCGATGAAGCCGATGATCGCGCGGTAGGTGTCCCAGCTCACTTGCGGTGGGACGGAATGGTCGGAGTGGTAGGCGTAGCCGCGCGTGGCCATGCCGGCGGCGAACTTGGTGCGGATTTCCTCCTCGAGGAGCGCGAGGTCGTTCGTCGCCATCTTCATGACGTCGATGTTGCCGAACATCGCGAGGCGGTCGCCATGCGTGGGCGCGAACTCGCGGATGTCCATGCCCGCCTTGGCCTCGATGGGCTGGAGGCAGTCAAAGCCGGCGGCGATGTAGAGGTCGAGGACGCCGCTGACGCGGCCGTCGGTGTGATAGATGACGCGCATGTCCCGCGCGTGCGCCCAATCGGCCATGCGCTTGTGGTGCGGCCAGACGAACTCGCGATACATGGCGGGCGAGCAGATCGTGGCGTGGTTGTAGGCCATGTCGCCGTAGATCCAAAGCCCGTCGGGCTTGATGCCCTCGGCCAGGACGGCGTCGAAGGTGCGGAGGACAACGTCCGTGTGCACCTTCACGATGTCGTGCACCCAGTCGGGATCCTCGATCATGGCGACCAGGAAGGCCTCGTCGCCGATCTGCTTGCGGAGGGCTTCGAAGCCCTCGACGCCGCTGAGATGCGTCCACCGCCCGAGTTCACGACCCTTCTGGTAGCGCAGCGCGGAGAGCTTCGGATTCACCTGCAGCGGGGCGGCCAGCAGGGCGGGGCGATAAATCTTGTCCCAGACCGCGCGGGAGTCGCAGCCGAAGCCCACGTGCTCCGGCGTGCCGGAGCGGCCCTTCCAATACCGGACCACACCACCCCAGGCGTCACGGTAGGTTTCGGTCTCGGCATCCTGCGTGATCAGGTCTTTCTGCTGCGGAAACGGCGCGGGCCATGACCAGCACAGCGGCTGAAAGTCACTCTGCAGAAAGAGCAGCGCGTCCTCGTGGTCCCAGAGGAGTCCCTCGCGTTGCCAGCGGGTGATCGTCTCAGGCCAGAAGGTGTCGCACCGCGGGATGCGGTCCTGGTCCTGCCGCGCGAACATGCGGTTGACGCGTTCGCACCCGGTCATGGTGGTGGAAATCATGTCCGCACCTCATGGAGGCCCGGAAGCAGGTCGGCGGCTTAAGCCGCCTGACCCACGAGTTTCTTGGCGATGTCGACGGCCGTGCCGGCGTCGGCGGCGTAGCCGTCGGCCCCGATCTCATCCGCGAAAGCCTGGGTGATCGGCGCGCCGCCGACCATAATCTTGGTGCTGAGCCCGGCGGCCTTGAGAACCCGGACGGTGTCCTTCATCGCGGGCATCGTGGTCGTCAGCAGGGCGGACAGGCCAACGAGGTTGGCGTTGTGCTCCTTCGCGGCGGCCAGGTATTTGTCGGCGCTCACGTTGGTGCCCAGGTCGATGACGGCGAAGTTCGCACCGCGCCACATCATGGAAATGAGGTTCTTGCCGATGTCGTGGAGGTCGCCCTGCACGGTGCCGATGATGGCGGTGTATTTCGGCTTGATGCCCGCGCTGGCCAGCAGCGGCTCGAGCAGCTTCAGGGCCTCCTTCATCGCGCGCGCGGCGACGAGCATCTCCGGGACGAAGATCTCGTTTTTCTTAAACTGCTCACCGACAATCGCCATCCCGGGGACCAGCCCCTTTTCGACGATGTCTTGCGGGGCAGAGCCGGCCGCGAGGAGTTCCTGGGTGAGTCGCACGGTGTCGGTCCGCTTACCTGCGGCCACGGCGGCGGTCAGTTCGGATAATTGGGGCATGCCACTTTCTAAGGCGTTGGAGAGGGGGTTGTAAATGCGAACACCACGCCCAACCCGTTATGCACAAAAGTATTCCCATTTTTTACATGAAGCGCGCTTTGTCAGGCCTAGGGGTGGGTGGTTTATGCTGGTAAGCATGGGAAGACCCCACGGACCGCACCCCGCTCCCAATGCCCAATTTATATAACATTTTGGTATTAGTTGGCTCACTGGCCTCCTTCGGATCCCTCACGGGCCGCACCGAAGGGCGGGCCCCATGAACCCGCGTCTCAAGCTCGAAACGCCCGACGGCCCAGTCGAGGTCGGCGTCAGCGCCGCCGACGTCCGTCTGCCCCTTTCCGAGCTGCTGGCCCACCGGGGGCATCCGCTCAACACCCGCTGCGGCGGCCGCGGGCTGTGTGGCGGCTGCGAAGTCGGGTTGCGGGCCGGGACCTTGCAGCGCCCGGATGGCACGACCGTTGGGCCGGGTCCCGACGACCGCCTGCGCTCCTGCCAGTTGCGGTTGACGGGCAAGGATGACGTGACGGTGACGCTGCCGGCGCGTTCGCTGCTGAAGCACGAGCCTGCGATCGTCTCTGAGTTCAAGATCAACGTCCCGTGGGCGCACGACCCGCTCGACGCCGAAGCGCGGCTCGGTGCGTCGGTGGACGTGGGCACCACCACGGTGGCGCTGCTGCTGTCCGACTTGAAGACCGGCAAGGTGCTCAGCGAGGCGTCGGCGTTCAACGCACAGATCCGCTTCGGCGAGGACGTGCTCACACGCATCCAGATGTGCAGCCAGGGGCCCGCAGCCGTGCAGCAACTGCAGCGGGCGGTGGCGGTGGAGACGATCCAGCCCCTTTTGGCCGAGGCGTGCCAGGCAGCCGGCGTGGCGCTGGGGGATGTCGGCGTGATGACCGTCGCGGCCAACACCACGATGCAGCACCTGTTGGCGGGCGTGGATCCGAGTCCGCTCGGCGTGCATCCGTTCAGGGCGGTTTTCCTCGATCACCGGATATATGCGCCGAAGGAGCTCGGTCTGGAATTTGGCGGCGCCAAGGCGAAGGTTCACCTGTTGCCCGGACCGGCGGCATACGTCGGCGCGGACTTGGCGGCGGGGATGGTGGCGACGGGCATGCTTTACGACGAGGGCCCCGTGCTGCTCGTGGACGTCGGCACCAACGGCGAGATTATCGCCAAGGTCGGCGATCGCCTCGTGGGCTGCGCCACGGCCGCGGGGCCGGCCTTCGAGGGCGCGGGACTTTCCAGCGGCACCCGCGGGGTGAAGGGCGCCATCGAGCGCATCCGGCTGGAGGCGTCGCCGTTCCACGCGGAACTGGGCGTGATTGGCGGCGCGGCCAAACCGATCGGCATCTGCGGCTCGGCCTACGTCGATTTTCTGTGGGAGGGGCGGCGGACCGGGATTGTGCAGGCGAATGGGCGTTTCTCTGAGGCCTTCATCGCCAGCGCCGGGCCGCGCGTGCAGGCGGACGAGTATGGCCGCAAGCTCCAGCTCTCCGCGCACGGCACCTCGGGGCCGGTGTGGATCTCGGAGGTGGATATTGCGCGCCTGCTCCAAGCCAAGGCGGCGATTGCCGCCGGCATCAACACGCTGCTGAACCTGCTGGGCGTGGCCGCGTCCGACGTGAAGACGCTCTACCTCGCCGGCGGTTTCGGCATGCACCTTTCGCTCGACCACGCCATTGGCGGCGGCCTGCTCCCGGGCTTTACGCCGGCGCAGATCCACGTCGTGGGCAACACCTCGCTCGGCGGCGCATTCCTCGCGCTCAACGACCGCAACCTGCTCGCGGAAATGTCGGGCGCCTGCGCGCGCTTGGAATCCATCGAGCTCAACCTGCAGCCCGGCTTCGAGGACGCCTATATCGACCAGCTGATGCTGCCGTGAGAACCAAGTAAGATGTAAGAAGGCAGAGTTAAGAAACCCATCTCCGACACCTCTTCCTTCATCCTTCTTCCCTCTACCTTCCTATTATGAGCGCTACATCCCGAGAAATCGTGCTCCAGTCACTGGCCTTTGCCGGGCCACCCCGCGCGCCCCGCGACCTGTGGGTGCTGCCGATCGCCGCGGAGAAATTCCCGGAGGAGCTCAAAGCGCTCGAACGGGATTTTCCCTCCGATTTCACCGCCATCTCCGGCCACGAGCGCCAGACCGCCGTGACCCGCGGCAACCCGCACATCATCGGCGAATTCACCGACGAGTGGGGCTGCACCTTCATCAACATCCAGCGCGGCGTCATCGGCGAGGTGAAGGAACCGCTTGTGCGCGACTGGGCCTCCGACCGCCGGCGCATCCACGTGCCGCGCGAGTGGCTCACCGTGGACCGCGACGCCGTCAACCGCGACTGCGCCGCGACGTCGAAATTCACGTTTTGCGCCGCCTGCCCCCGGCCGTTCGAGCAGCTGCAGTTCTTGCGCGGCTCGGAGGACCTCTACCTCGACTTGGCGGAGCTGCCGCGGGAACTGCTGGAGTTCATGCGCGAGATGCACGCCTTCTACTGCGAGGTGTTCGAGACGTGGGCGCGCACCGACGTGGACGCGTTGCGGTTCATGGATGACTGGGGCTCGCAGCGCTCGCTCCTGATCGCGCCGGCGCTCTGGCGCCAGCTGTTCAAGCCGATGTATCGCGACTACGTGCAGATCGCGCACCAGCACGGCAAGAAGCTGTTCATGCACTCCGACGGGCACATCGCGGCGATCTACCCGGACCTCGTCGAAATCGGCATGGACGCCGTCAATTCGCAGCTGTTCTGCATGGGCCCGGAGACTCTCGCCCCGTTTGCCGGCAAGATCACGTTTTGGGGCGAGATCGATCGACAGCACCTGCTGCCCGACGGCACGCCGGCCGACAACGAGGCCGCCGTCCGCCGCGTGCACCAGCATCTCTGGCGCAACGGCGGCTGCATCGCCCAGTGCGAATTCGGCCCCGCGGCCCGCCCCGAAAACGTCCGCGCGGTGTTCTCCGCCTGGGACAAGCTCGCGCCCGCCAAAGCCCGTTCCTGACCATGCCCGCCCCCGTTGCAGCGCCCTCCGTTTTCCCGGTCCATGCCGCGGACCGTGACATCCTGCGCGGCCTCGCCGAGCAGGTCGCCATCATCGCGGCCCTGCCGGTGCAGCGCGAGAAGGCGGAGCTCTGGCGGCGCATGAACGACCTGAAGTCGGTCCGGCCGATGATCTGGATCACGGAAGCGCCGTGGCATGAGTTCAGCGCGGACACGGACGAGCTGAAGGTCCAGTGCCGCGCCCCGTGGGCCCGCGAGTTCGAGGTGGAGCTCCGCCGCACGCTTTACCAATGGCGGCACCTGCCGGTGGACATGATCGTCAGCGACTACCTGCCATGCCCGATCAGCTGGCGCACGACGGGCTTCGGCATCCTGCGGCAGGGCGAACTGCTCAACATCACCGACGGCGGCATCAGCTCGCAGCACTTTGAGCCGCAGATCACCTGCCTGAAGGACATCGCAAAGATCAAGGATCCCATCGTGACCGTGGACCGCGTGGAGACCGCCGCCCGCCTGGCCGCGATGAACGAGGTGTTTGGCGGCGTCATGCCGGTGCGCGAGCAGAAGCGCGACAACTACTGGTTCACGCCGTGGGACAACCTCGTGATGTGGTATGGCGTGCAGGAGGCGCTGATGGACCTGATCGAGCAGCCCGAGGTGATCAACGCCGCGGTGGACCGCATCGTGGAGTGTTGCTTGAAGGAGCTCGACCAGATGGAAGCGCTGAACCTCCTGGCGCTGAACACCACGAACTGCCGCATCGGTTCCGGCGCGTATGGCTACTCGAGCGAGCTGCCGAAGGCCGGTTTCAACCCGGATCATCCGACGGCGGGGCATCTCTGGGGCTGTTCCAACGCCCAGATTTTCACCGAGGTCTCGCCCGAGATGCACTGGGAGTTCGCGCTGCGGCACGACGTGCCGTGGCTCAAGCGCTGGGGTCTCGTCTATTACGGCTGCTGCGAGGTGCTGGACACCAAGATGGAGATTCTCCGTCGCATCCCGAACCTCCGGAAGGTGTCGATGAACTATCGCATCAACGTCGAGCGCGGGGCGAAAGCCGTCGGGGCGGACTACGTTTTCAGCTACAAGCCCAACCCCGCGCATTTTGCCACCGACGGCTGGGACCTGCCGAAGGCGCGGGAAGAGCTGAAGCACATGCTCGACTGCACGCGCGGCGGGCACGTGGAGATCGTGTTGAAGGACATCTCGACCGTGGCCCGGAAGCCCCAGCGCCTCTGGGAATGGGCCGCGATGGCGAGCGAACTTGTGGAGGGCCGGGGATGAACAGCCGCGGCAAAGCCGGCAATCCGCCGCGGCGGAGATGGGAGATGGCAGATGGCAGATGGGGCCGGATCGATCGGCTTGATTGTAGGGCGGGGTCGCTGACCCCGCCTTGCCCGGCGTGGGTTGCGAGCTCGTGCGCAACGTTGCACGCGAGCGTGCAACCCACAGGGCTCGCCAGCGGACTGACGTCATGGCGGGGTCAGCGACCCCGCCCTACATCAGATGCGGACTTTCCCATCTGCCATCTGCCATCTCCCATCTCCGGCTTACGGCCGGTTATCCCGGGCGTAAGCCATCATCGCGCGGACGTTTTCCGGCGGGGTGAGCGGCGAGAGCTCGCAACCGGCGCCGACGATGAAATATTTACCGCAGGTCTCGTGGCAACGCCGGCAGGCCTCGTAAACCTTCTCGGGCGTGCCTTCGAGCAGGTCGGTGATGGTGGAGACGTTGCCCGCGAGCGTGCGGGTGGGCCCGAGCTGCTCGCGCGCGAGGGCGAGGTTGGCGGGAAAATCGATTTCGTAGATGTCCACGGGCAGCTCGGCCATCTTCGGGTAGAGCCGGTCAATGCGCCCGCACATGTGCTGCCGCAGGAGAACGTCCGGGTGGTTGCGCTTGATCGTCTCGAGCACGCGCCGCTGCTGGGGCTGCAGGAATTCCTCGTAGAGCGCAGGTCCGATCAATCCCGCGGCGGCATCGCTCATGCCCATCGTGTCCGCGCCGGCCGCGATCTGCGCGGGAGCGTAGGCAATCGCCACGTCGGCGCAGAAGGCCAGCAGGTCGTGGGCGAACTGCGGGTCGTCGCCGAAATCCAGCATGATGGTGTTCAGCCCGCGCAACTCGGCCGCAAGGGCAAGCGGGCCCTCGATCCAGCCGACGATCGACATGCCGGGGCCGGCGGTGCGGCGCATGAGCTCGATGCTTTTCACGCGGTCATGCATGCGGCCGCCGTTGAGCGGGTCGGGCACGCGGAAGGACCGCAGCCGGAGCTTATCCTTCAGCGCGGCGCGCTCCTCGTTGATCGCGGGGCCCTGGTCCGTGAACCAGTCGACGCTGCCATCGCCGGCGATGTCGATGACCTCGCGCGCGGGATCGGAACAGGTGAGCAGGCAGTCGAGCCCGAAGTCCGCGACGAGCTTGAGCTGCGCCTCGGCCATCTTCCGGCCGTCCTTCGTGTAGTCGATGAACGGAATGCCGGCGTGCTTTGCGGAAAACATCATCGCCATCGGCTGCGCCGCCAGATGGTCCACCGGTTCGCCGCGGATCGTGCGGCGCACGCGTTCAATCGAGGTCATCCCAGCGTGATGCGGGCGCCCCGCCCCGAAATCAACCCCGCGCTACCGGCAAATTTGCGCATTTTTTGTCCATGAAGCCCATGACCTCCCGCCAGCGCCTCGTCGCCGCCCTTGACCGCCAGCCCCTCGACCGGCTGCCCGTCACCACGCATCACCTGATGCGTTCCTACATGGAACGGCACTTCCCGGGGAAGCCCGACTCGGCGTTTTTCGCGGAGTTCGGCCTCGACCCGATCTGCTGGGTCCAGGCCCACCGGCCCGACACGGCGGCGGGCGCAACCTATGAGCCGGGCCAGATTTGTGGCTTCCTTGAGGCGCAGCGCATCGTTTCGCCCACATGGCGCTTCGAGCATCAGGACGTTCCGGGCCGCGAATACGCCACCACGCGCCACGCCATCGTCACGCCGCGCAAGACGCTGACGATCGAGCTGCAGAGCAACCAGTTCACCGCGTGGGTCTCCGAGCGCCTGCTCAAGGAAAAGTCCGACATCGACCTCATCGCGGAGTTTGCCCCGCAGCCGCTCTGCGACGTGGCCGCGATCAACCGCCAATCCGACGCCTGCGGTGACCACACGCTTTGCCGCGGCAACATCAACTGCTTCGAACTCTACGGGCAGCCCGGCTGCTGGCAGGACGCCTGTGTGCTCTACGGCGTCGAGGAGATGATCCTCGCCACCTTCGACGACCCGGAGTGGGTCCACCACTTTCTCGGCATCCTGCGCGACCGCAAAGTGCGCTTCGCCGACTCGATGAAGGGTGCGCGGTACGACCTCATCGAGCATGGCGGCGGCGACGCCTCCTCGACGGTCATTTCGCCGAAGGTTTTCGACGAGTTCGTCGCGCCCTACGATCGCGAGGTCATCGCGCACGCCCGCGCCGCCGGCCAGCGCGTCGTCTATCACACCTGCGGCGGCATGATGCCGATCCTGGAACGGCTCGTCACGCTGGGCTCCAACGCACTCGAGACCTTCACGCCACCGGCGATGGGCGGCGACATGGACCTGGCGGAGGCGAAGCGCCGGATCGGGGACAAGGTCTGCTTCATCGGCGGCTTCGACCAGAACCGCTTCTTCACCACGGCGACGCCCGAGGAGACGCGCGCCGAGGTGCGCCGTTGTTTCCGCGAGGCGGGCGCGGGCGGCGGCCTCATCCTGAGTCCCTCGGACCACTTCTTTGAGGCGAAGCCCGAACTCCTGCACGCCTTCGCCGACGAGGCTCACCGCTGCACGTACTGATCCCCCAGACCAATTTACCATGACGCCGCTCGATCGCTTCCATGCCTGCATGAATTACCAGCCCGTTGACCGCGTGCCCAACCATGAGGTCGGCGTCTGGGTCCAGACCAAGCAGCGCTGGCGGGACGAGGGCCTCGCGACGGACGACCTGCACTGGGACTGGTTCACGGGCGAGCCGCTGTGGGACTTGGACCCGCGCGAATACATCGACGTGAACACGGGCATGGTGCCGCCGTTCGAGGTGAAGGTCATCAGCCGCGACGCTGAGACGGAGACCATCCGGGGTGCCAACGGCGTCACGACCAAGGGCCTCATCACCGGCATGGCGGAAGGCATGCGCATGAGCATGGACGAGTTCATCGCTTTTCCCGTGAGCACGCCGGCGGATTTTCAGGAGCTGAAGCACCGTTTTCGCCCGTCGTGTCCCGTGCGCTATCCGCAGCACTGGCGGGAATTCCTGCTGCCGGGCTGGGGCCTGCGGCAGCATCCGCTGATCCTCGGGCGCAACTGCGCGATCCTCGGCTATTACTGGCGGGCGCGGGAGTGGATGGGCACCGAGAACGTCAGCTATGCCTGGTATGACGAGCCCGCGATGATGCACGAGATGATGGAATTCATCACCGACTTCACCATTGAGACGGTGCGGCCGATCCTCGAGACGGGCGTGAAGCCCGACTACGTTTTCATCAACGAGGACTTGAGCATGAAAAACGGCCCGCTGCTGAGCCCGGACTGCTACCGCGAGTTCATCCTGCCCGAACTGAAGAAGCTCGTCGCCTTCCTCAAGTCGCACGGCGTGCGCTGGGTGGTGATCGACACGGACGGCAACTGCGACTTGGTGATCCCGCCGTTCATGGAAGCCGGCGTGGACGGCATCTGGCCGATGGAGCGTGCGTCCGACATGGACCCGCTGGCCCTGCGCAAGAAATACGGCCGCGACCTGCGGCTGTGGGGCGGGGTGGACAAGCGCGAGCTGGCGAAGGATTTCTCCGCGATCGACGCGCACCTGCGCACGTTCCAGCCGCTGATTGCCGAGGGTGGCTTCATCCCGTCGGTGGACCATCTCGTGCCGCCGGACGTGTCGCTCGCGAATTTCCGCCACTACATGAAACGCAAGCAGCAGCTCCTGCGCGGCGAGGCGTTTTAACCCGCCGGCCGCCCCCACCATGAGCCGCCAACTCGCCCTTGACACGATCGCGCTGAAGCCGGTCGACCGTTTTGCCCGCACGGAATACAGCCTGGAATACCACCAGGCCGATTTTCACCGCAGCGCGGGACCGGAGCCGGACACGAATGCGGCGGTGCGCGGCCTCTACGCGCATTGGGGACTCGATTTTCTCTGGACGGTGGAAGACGGCCTGACCGGCGACTGGGCGAAGCTCGGCCGCTGCACCGACATGGGCCATGCCGAGTATGCCCAAGGCGGCACCGACATGCGCCCGCCGCAGCACTGCCCGTTTGAGAAAGTGGAGGAGGTCTGGGCCTTCGACGCCGTGAAGGAATACGGCCTGCCGACGATGGCCGAGCAGGTGGCGGCGTATGAATCGTGGCTGCAGCAAAAGCGCCGCGACTTTCCCGATCAACTCTGCACCGGCGGCTATTACAAGACCATCGTCTCCGGCGCGATCCAGGCCTTCGGCTGGGACATGCTGCTCGAGGCGGCGGCGGACCGGGACAAGATGGAAAAGGTCTTCGACAGTTTTTTCCGCCGGACGAAGTTTCACATGGATGCCTGGGCGCAGACGAGCGTGGAGGCCGTAATCCAGCACGATGACTTTGTCTGGACGGCCGGCGCGTTCATGCGGCCCGAGATCTACCGCTCGGTCATCATCCCGCGCTACGCCGAGCTGTGGAAGCCGCTCAAGCGCGCGGGTAAGAAGGTGCTGTTCTGCTCCGACGGCGACTTCCGCGAGTTCGCGGGCGACATCGTCGCGGCTGGGGCCGATGGCCTGATCTTCGAGCCGGTGATGGAATTCGGCGAGATGGTGGAGAAATTTGGCCAGACGACCGCGCTGGTGGGCAGTGCGGTGGATTGCCGGGATCTCACCTTCGGCACCTGGGACACGGTGCGCGCCTCCCTGGAGCGGACGCTCGAACTCGCGCGGCGCTGCCGCGGCGTGATCCTCGCCACCGGCAATCACCTGCCCGCCAACATTCCCGCGCCCATCCTCGAGCAATACCGCGCCTACCTGCAGGCCCACCGGAAACGCTGAGTATCTCACGCAAAGGCGCAAAGCCGCGAAGACCAAGCCGCCCGGCGAATTTCTCCCCAACCCCATCTAATCCGAGCTTTGCGGCTTCGCGCCTTTGCGTGAACCAACCATCTCCCCAATCCCCATGCGCTGGAATCGCGAACAGTATCTTGACCTGATGACCTTCGGCCCCGCCCCGCGGCCGATGTTCACCGAACTCTTCGGCCCGCTCGTCGGGTTGGACGCCGAGTGGCGCGCGCAGGGCGCGACGGAACTCGAGATCGGCATGACCGCCTTCGACTGGGATTACGTGCCGACGGTCTTCTGCGGCGGCTACACGCACCTGCAGGGCCCGCCGTCGGTGGTGCTCGAGGACACGCCCGACCTCCGCCGCGAGCGGGACTGCCTCGGCCGCGAGATGCTCCTGCTGAAGAAGACCGCGACGATTCCGCTGCCGATGAATTTCCCGGTGCAGACGATGGACGACTGGCTGCGCGTGAAGCATTTTTACACGTTCAAGCCCGACCGGATCAAATGGGACGAGGTCGAAGCCGCGCGCAAGGCGCAGGCGGAGGGCGCACTGGTCGTGGCGCACATGCCCGGGGCGTTCGACACGCCGCGCGACCTGATGGGGGAGGAGGTCGCATGTCTCGCGTATTACGAGCAACCCGAGCTGATGGCCGACGTCGTGGCCACGATCGCCGACACGACGATGCGCGTGCTCGAGCCGATCAGCGAGAAACTGCACATCGACCAGCTGATGGTGCACGAGGATTTTGCCGGCAAATCCGGCCCGCTGATCGGGCCGGTGCAAATCGCGGAGTATTTCAAGCCGTACTACCGCCGGGTCTGGGACCTCGTGTCGTCCCGCGGGGCGCGCATTTTCGAACAGGACACCGACGGCAACATCAACCCCGTCATTCCAGCGCTGCTCGATACGGGCCTCACCAGCATCTACCCGATGGAGCCGGCGGCTGGCATGGACATCGTGGCGGTGCGGGAGACCTACGGGCAGCGTCTGGCGATGCGCGGGGGAATCGACAAGCACGTGCTGCGCGAGGGCCGCGCGGCCATCCGCCGCGAACTCGAGCGCAAACTCCTCGATCCCGGCCTGCGGGCCGGCGGGTGCGTCTTCGGCCTCGACCACCGCATCCCCAACGGCACGCCGATCGCGGACTACCGTTATTACGTCGAGCTCGGCCGCGAGTTGCTCAGCCTGCCGCCGATCGACCCCTCGCGGACCGGCTGGGCCCGCATGGCAATGTAGGGCGGGTCGCCCTCCTTCGCGTTCCATGACTCTGCGAAAGGTGGGCCGGGCGCTCCGCGCACGGCCTGCACACCACGGATGCCGCGCGCGGAGCGCCCGGCCCACCCGGCGAACATTGGTTTGGCGGAGTCAGGGACTCCGCCCTACAGTCCAAGCCCCGGCTTGTGTCCGGCGCGCGCCTCTCTTCCCTCATCCAACCCATGAATGAAACCGATTCCCTCGGCCCAGTTATTCGTCGCCGCGGCGACCTTGCCCACACGCGGGCTGCCCTGGCGCAGGGTCGGCTGACGGTCGGGTTTCTCGGCGGCTCGATCAGCGACCCGTCGACGTTCAATCGCTGGCCCGAGGCGCTTGCCGGCTGGCTCGCCGATGCCCAGCCGGGCATTCGTCTCACAATCGAGAACGCGGCGATCGGCGCGACTGGCAGCGATCTCGCGGCGATCCGCTCCACGCCGGACATCGCTGGCCGCGGGTGTGATCTCGTGTTCGTCGAATACGCCGTGAACGACCTCGGTACCGAACCCGCGTTGCGGGCTCGCACGCGCGAGGGCGTGCTTCGCCAGTTGTTGCGGACGGGCAAGTGCGACGTGGTGATCATCTACACCTACGGTCCGGACATGCAGGCCGATATGCTGGCCGGGCGCGTCCCGGCCTCGATCGCGGACTTCGAGCTCCTCGCGGAACACTACGGGCTCAGCTCCCTTTGGGTCGGGCTGCATGCACTGCGGGAAGTGCAGCGCGGGGTCATGACGTGGGAGGAATGGCTGCCGGATGGGCTGCATCCGGAGTCGCGCGGCAGCCTGAGCTACGCGCAAGCCGTCATGGCGTTTCTCTCGGAGGCCATCGCGCGGCCGGCGAAGGCCGCAGCGCGGTCAGCCCTGCCGCCGGCCCTCACGGTCGGGGCGTGGGAGCAAGTGAGTCGCGTGCCGTTCGATGCGGTGGAACGCACTGGGCCATGGGCCGTGCAACGCAGCCAGCTCTGCCGCGGAGTGGACCAGTTGCTGATCTCCAGCGCGCCCGGGGCGGGGCTGAAACTGAAATTCCACGGCCGTGGCCTCGTGCTGGGCTTTGATTTCGGAAAAACCGCCGGCGAAATCCGCTATCGCCTGGACGGGGGCGAATGGGTCACGACGCGCCGCGATTGTCCGAGCTGGGCTGGAGCCTTGGGCTGGCTGCGGTCCACGGTCATCACGGACACGCTGCCCGCCGGGCCGCACACGTTCGAGCTGGTCACGTTGCCCGGCGCGATCGCCGAGGTGCGCGGCACGCGCACCGCCATCGGGTTCTTCGCCGTGATCGAGTGACCGCAGCCTGCCGCCTGTGCTTTTTCGCCTGAAGTTTTCCCGCCGGCTGGTTCTGGCGCTCGGGTTGGGTTTCGTTTTCACGCGTGCCGCGGCCGGAGCCGAGGCGGATCCGCGCCCGACGCCGGAGCGCATCGCCGAAATTGCGGCGTGGCTGCCCGAAACGCCCGCCGGGATCGGCGCGCCGGCGAGCGACCGCGCGGCGTGGACGGCCATCGCGGGGCGATTGCCGGTGGCCAACCTGCTCGCAGCGGCGGAGAAGGCGGCGGCCGCGCCCGTGCCCGCGCTGCCGGACGAGCTGTATCTCGAGTTTTCGCGGAACGGAAACCGCACGCATTACCAGGAGCCCAGCCGGCGGCGGCTGGACCGGCTCAACCTCTTCGCGTGGGCCGAGGCGCTGGAGCACCGCGGGCGATTCGTGCCGGCGCTGGAGCGGGAGCTGGCGGCGATTCTCGGGGAGAAAACCTGGGTCTATCCCGCGCACGACGCGAAGCTGGATAGTTTTTACGGGCGGGCGACGCAGGTGGATCTCGGGGTGGCGACGCGCAGCTGGGTGGTGGCCACGGTGCTGTGGTGGCATGCGGACCAGCTGGCGCCCGCGACGTTGGCGCGAGGACGCGCCGAACTGCGCCGACGCATCATCGAGCCATATCTCGCCCGCATGCAGGGCGAAAATAGCGGCAAGAATTTTCCCGACGGCCTTTGGTGGTATCGCGTGAACCACAACTGGAACGCCGTCTGCCACGCCGGCGTCGTGGGCACGGCGCTCGCCGTGGTGCCGTCGCGGACGGAGCGCGCCGAAATCCTCGCGCAGGCCGAGTTGAACCTGCAGGTCTACCTCGGCGGCTTCACGCCCGATGGCTACTGCGGCGAGGGCGTGGGCTATTGGAATTACGGCTTTGGGCATTTTTCGATGATGGCCGAGACGGTGGCGCACGCGACGGGCGGACGCATGCGGCTGCTCACGGGCGAACACACCGCGAGGATCGTCGCGTATCCGCGGCAGCTGGAGATTTTGCCGGGTCTCTATCCGGCGTTCGCGGACATGAATCCCGCAGACCAGCCATCCCCGTGGTTCCTTGCGCTCGCGACGCGGCAACTGGCGGCCACGCCTGTCGGCGTGCCACAGCCGACGCTCGGCGTGGCGGAACTGCGCGAGCATCTGCTCTACCAAGGCGCGCTCGAGGTGTTTGTGTCGGCCGCCACCGCCAACCTACCCCCGGTGGGCGTCGCCAAGGTGGAGGGCGACAGCCACTGGTTCGGCGATGCGCAGGTTTACGTCGGTCGTGCGTCGCGGGGTTTCGGGGTGGCGGTCAAGGGCGGAAACAACGGGGAGAATCACCATCACAACGACCTGGGCTCGTTCGTGGTCGCCGCGGGCCACACGGAACTGCTCGTGGACCCGGGCGCGGAAGTTTACACTGCGCGCACATTCAGCCCGAAGCGGTTCGACTCAAAAGTCCTCAATTCCTACGGCCATGCCGTGCCGATCGTGGCGGGCCAGCTCCAGCAGGACGGCCGGCAGCACGCCGCGAGGGTGATCGCGACGGATTTTTGCCCGACGGCGGACACGGTCGTGTTGAATCTCGCTGGTGGCTACTCGGTGGCGGCGCTCAAGAGCCTGGTGCGCACGTTTACACTCCAGCGCGGGGCGCATCCTGCGGTCATCGTTGTGGACACGGTGGAGTTTTCCTCGCCCGCCAGCTTCGGCACCGCGCTGATCACCTTCGACATATGGAAGGAAATCTCGCCCGGCGTCTACGAGGTTGGGGCGGGCAACGATCGCGTCCGCGTCGAAGTGGATATGGCGGGCGCGAACTGGACGATGCAGCCGGAAATCCTGCGCGAGGATCTGCCCGGCCACCGCCAGCCGACGCGGCTGGGCTTTAATCTTACGTCGCCGGTGCGGACAGCCACGATCCGGATGACGATCACGCCGCGATGAGCCTGCCGAGCGAAAAACCCGCGGCGGGCGGCCGGCGCTGGCACGTGGGCACGCTGACCTACACCGCGGGCGGGCTGGCGGTGCTCTTTGGGTGGCTGCTCTGGGGCGATTTCGCGTGGCAGTTGCGAGAGCGCTCGGTGGCGCCGGTCGTGCAGATCATGCTGCGGAAGTTCGAGGCGTCGGACTTCATGACCGGGCTGTTTTTGCTTTCGCTGCCGGCGGCGATTGGCGTGCTGCTGGGGCCGGTCATCAGTTATCGCAGTGACCGGCACCGCGGGCGGTGGGGCCGACGCATTCCCTACCTGATGATCACGGCGCCGTTCACCGCGCTGGCGATGTATGGACTCGCGTTCAGCCCGGTGATCGGGGCGTGGCTGCACCACCGCCTCGGGCTGGATCCGGCTTCGCGCAACCTGGTGGTGGTCGTCGTGTTGGGGCTGTGCTGGACGATCTTCGAGCTGGCGGCGGTGGCGACGAACGCGATTTTCGGGGCGCTGATCAACGACGTGGTGCCGCGGGAAATCATCGGCCGGTTCTTCGGCCTGTTCCGGGTGGTCAGCCTCATCACCGGGATGTTGTTCAATTTTTACCTGATCGGGCGCGCGCGGGAGAACTACCTACCGATTCTGGTGGCGCTCGGCACGATCTACGGTTTGGGGCTGGCGGTGATGTGCAGCTTCGTGCGCGAGGGCGAATATCCGCCGCCGGAAACCACCGCGGCGGGAGGCGCGCCAGGATTGCGCGAGGCGATCAGGACCTATGCGCGCGAGTGCTTCACGCATTCGTATTATTGGTGGATTTTTGCCTGGCTGGCGCTGTCGGGGCTGATGTCCTGGCCCGTCAACCTCTACAGCGTCTATGCGGCGGACAGCTTCGGGCTCTCGATGGAAACTTACGGGCGGTATCTGGTGGCGACCTATGCGTGCTCGCTCGTGCTGGCGTATCCGCTGGGCTGGCTGGCGGACCGGCTGCATCCCATCCGCGTGGCGCTGGTCTCGCTCGGCCTCTACGGCGTGGTGATGTCGATCGGGTTCTTTCGGATCACCGGACCCGGGAGCTTCGGGGTGATCTTCCTGCTGCACGGCGTCATGGGCGGTTGCTACTTCACCGGCGCTGCCGCGATCAACCAGGTGCTGTTTCCCAAGAGCAAGTTCGCGCAATTCGCGTCGGCGGCCGGGCTGATCGGGGCGGTGGTCAACATCGGCTTCGGCCCGCTCCTTGGCCTGCTGCTCGACCGGCTGGGCCGCGATTACCACTACACGTTTGGCATCGGCGGCCTGCTGGGCCTGGCCTCCTTCGTCGTGGGGCTGGCGGTTTACCGGCGGTTCAACGCGCTGGGCGGCACGCGCAACTACGTGGCGCCAGAGTGAGGATTAACCACGAAGGGCACGAAGTTCACGAAGACCAAGCCTCCAGATTTTAACCACGGATAGCACGCAGGAACACGGATCAATCCTCGGAATTCTCCTCCGACGCATTGAGACTGATCCGTGTCGACTGGTGTTATCCGTGGTAAGAAATTCGGAGATCGAATTCCGAGGATCGACCTTCGTGTGCTTCGTGGTTAAACAAAGCTCGGCTCAGTATTTCAGCCCGAGCTTGCGGTAGACTTTGCTAAGCAGCCAGGCGGGGCCGATGAGGAGGAAGACGATGTCCTTGAGGAACGAGGGCTTCTTTCCCTCGACCTTGTGGCCGATGAACTGGCCGATCCAGGCGAGGATGAAAATCGCGAGGCAGATCTTCCAGACCGCCCACGGCGCGTGCATCTCGAGTCGCAGGTGGATCGTCTGGCACACCGCCATGAACGCGAGCAGGCCCACGGCCAGCGCCACGGAGAGCCGCGCGTAGAACACCGTGACGAGCACGATGGCCACGATTGACCAGTTGAACCAGGGCGCGGCCGTTTCCCACGAGTCGGGCACGGGGATTTCCCAGCCGAAACCAAGCACGCTGAAGAAGATCAGCGGCACGCAGATCCAGTGCACCAGCTCGTTGGCATGGTGCTGGTGGCTCTCGCTATACTCGGCGAACCACTGGTCGGCGGTTTTTTTGGGCATGCGAGGGAGTTAAAACTTTAACGGGATTGCGATGCGAACCGGCACCGGCTGGCCGGCTTTCAGCTTGGGTAGGAAAAGCCAGCCTTCCAGGGCGGAGGTCACGCTTTGCGTGAACGCGGAATCCTCGCTCCCTTGGATATCCACTTCTGAGACCCATCCAGCATCGGTGACGGTCAGGATGGCCGTGACGGCCTCCTTGGGTGGCACCACTCCGCTGGGCAGGATCGGTTTCGGCTTGATGGCGGGAACCGCGTCGTGGTCCGCGTTCGGAAATTTCTCGAGGTATCTTTTTATCGCCGACTTGAGCCGCGCACGTTCACACAGCGTAAAATACTCCCAGGCGTATTGGACGCCATTGGTCATCACCTCCCGGCCGGCATCGTCGAAAATCAGCACGAAAAAATGCGGGTCGGGCGGGGGATTCAGCACGCCCAGCTCGAATTTGATCTCGGTCGGCTGCCCCGCCGGCATGCGGAGGAGTCCCTGGATGATGAGAGCGGGGGCATCGATCGGCAAAGCGGGATCTTGAAGCTTTGCGGGCGAGTAGAGACCCACGACCGCGAATCCATCCTTGAGGTCTTTTTTCGCGGTAAAGGTGATGCGCAGGAAAAGCTCGTCGGGCAGCGAGTTGAGATGCGGCCCGCCCAGTTTTTGAATGGCGAGCGGCCCGCCGAGTCGGCCGTCCGCCTCCACATAATTGTCGCCGTAGCCAGGGGCGCTCTGCAGGGCATACCCGGGCGCCCGCCACAGGGTCTTCGGTTGGCCGTCGACGATGGCGATGCACTGTTCGATCCCATAGTTCACCACCGGCCACATGTGATCCTTGTATTTGACCGTGAGGATCGAGGGGTGGGGCGCAAAAGCCGCGGCCTGCGCAACGACGAGGCACAGGCCGAGAGCGACGAAGGCAAAGCGCATGAGGGGCAGGGCGGGATCGCCGGGACTAGAACTTCAGCGGGACGCTGACGGTTGTGAAGTCCGGCTGGCCGGCGGTGAGCTTCGGGAGGAACAGCCAGCCACCCAGCGCCTCGACGACGCTGTTTCGTGTGCTGTCATTTCCGATCATGCCCGCGTCGACATCGGTGACCGTGCCGTCCGCGCCGACGCTGAGTGTAACGGTGATCTCCCCTGTGGGCAGCACGACGCCGGGTCGAAAGACGGGGCCGACCATGAAAAACGGCACCGCGGCGTGGTCGGCGGTGGGATATTTGGCCTGATATTTCGTGATCGCCTCCGCCAGGCGGGCGCGTTCCCTCGCCGCGTAGTACTGCCAGGCATAACTTACATCGTTGGTGCGCACCTCCCGGCCGGTTTCGTCGAAAATCTGGACAAAATACATCGGATTGGTCGTCCGCGGCAGCGCATGCACGGAGATTTTGAACTGCACGGTTTTTTCCGCCGGCAACTCGGGCAGCTCGCGCACGAGGATCTCCGCCTGGTTCAGCCCGGAAAATATGACGACGACGGCGTAGCCGCCCTTCAGGGTTTTCCACGCCTTTAGCTCCAACGGTAAATCCATCTGCCCTTGGTGCGGCTGGGAGACGTCGTAGGTGTTCGCGCCAATGAGCTCCATGTGGAATTGCCCGCCCAGCCCGCCCCGGGGTGCCTCCACGAAATTGCTGCTGTAGCCCGCCGCGCTTTCCAAGGCATACAACGGCTCCGATCGGACGAGGGTCTCCTTGCCGCCCGCGACCACATAGGGATCGTCATGATGCACCCGTACTACCGGTAGCATCTGCCCGTCACATTTCACTTTGAGCACGGTGGGATGTGGAGCCACGGCGAACAGGGCCGGGCAGAGGAGGCAAAAACCGAGGAGCAGGGCAGCGGGGTTTTTCATGGGGGGTTCAAAGCTTCGCGACGGCGGCTTTCTCGAGCGCCTTCAGGTTAATGTCGTGGCCGAGGCCGGGGGCATCGGGAACGCGGACGTGGCAGTCCTTGCCGATGTTGGCGTCGACGGTGATCGGGTTTCCACGGATGAGCGTCTCGTAGTAATGGTTGTTGCGGATCGCGAGGCAGAGGTGGGTGTTCTCCACGCCCATGCCATGCACCTCGGCGCTCAGCTGGAATGAATCCGCGAGGTGCGCGACGCGCAGCGCGCCGGTGATGCCGCCCTTGTAGAAGAAGCTTGTGCGCACCATGTCAGCCGCGCCCTGCGCGATGAAGTCCGCGACGTTGTAGTGGCAGCCGTCGGACGTCTCGGCCGCGAGCACCGGAATGTCGAGCTGCTCGCAGAGCCGGCGGTAGGCGTTGATGCTGAACTCGCGCATCGGCTCCTCATACCAGAGGTAGCCGGCGTCCTCGAGGGCGCGGCCGAGGTAGAGCGACTCATACGGGTCAAAGCCCGCCGAGCCGTCATACATCAACGCGATGTCCGGCCCGACGTGTTTCCGCAGCGCCTGGCACAGCGCGGCGTCCTTCCGCGCGTCACCCCAGGCGTGGAGCTTGATGGCGCGGAAGCCGCGCGCGAGGCACTGGTCGGCGACGTCGAGAAACTCCTTCGTCGAACCGTAAGTGACGGTGCTGGCGTAAGCCTCGATCTTGTCGCGGTAACCGCCGAGCAGTTGATACAGCGGGAGCTTCGCGGCCTTGGCGGTGATGTCCCACAGCGCGGCGTCCACCACGCCCATCATGTACATCGGGAACTCCTCGATGCGGTCGATCTCCCACAGTTCGTGCCAGAGCAGTTCCTTCATCAACGGGTCTTTGCCCAGCAACCACGGCTTGAGCCGGCGGGCGATGAGGTCGAAGGCAATCGGCCCCCGCATCGCGCAGCTCCAGCCCTCGATGCCCTCGTCCGTTACGAGCCGCAGCCACGTCTGCTGCGTGACGGGGTCGCTGCCGGGCAAACCGCGGCGCCAGACAAACGGCACCTTGGTTTTGTTGAGCGTCACGTAGGCATTGACCGCGACAATTTTCATTTTTGGGAGTGACGAGTGACGAGTGACCAGTGACGAGTGACGAGGCCGGAAATCGGGGGTGATCAGACGATGCAGAGGCGGCGGGCCTTCGCCGATAGAAAAATTGCGGCGCGATTTAATCAGCGTGGGTCGGGCTTTACGCCCGACATGCCGGGGCGCTTGTCGGGGATAAACCCCGACCCACAAAGGCATCAGTGCAGCCGGGAGGAACCAATCCCCTCCGCAACCGCGCTTTCTCGTCACTTGTCACTCGTCCCTCGTCACTGCAGCCTGCCCCATGTTTCGCGAGATGAGCACCGGGAAATAAATGGAGCTGCCCCTCCAGGTCACCCCGCATCCGTCACGGCTCGCGGCCTTCACGCCGGCTGATGCCTTGGACCGGCTGGGCTTGCGCGCGGATCGCCTGGCTTTCGGTCTCGCGGGAATCG
>TBL_comb47_HYPODRAFT_10001848_pt1 | contig 26951 bp, 27 predicted proteins | sample TroBogypolimnion_40_FD_10682 | JGI IMG/M metagenome (IMG submission 10682) | reverse complement strand
CCTTCTCACCTTCTCCTTATTCCCTGCCCCTACTCCCCCGTTCTGAATGGCGATGCCGGTAACCCTTCCTTGTTATACAGATTGGCCCCTACCGGATTGTCCGACCAGGCATACCGTACATATTTGGGTTCGGTAATCTTTTCATTCCAAACCTCTACGCTGTTTCCATTAATCTTTGCAGTAGCCCATACAAATTTACGGTCTGCCCCTGCAATCTCGAAACGAGATAAAGGCTCTCCGTCGCTGGCAGTCAGTCCGCTGCCCGTATGGCTAAAGGTAACGGTTATCTTGTTTCCTTCTGTTTTACACGATTGGTAAATTGGTCCCATATATTCAATACCCTTCTCACCGTAGGCTAGGTTAAAGGCGCCTAAAGCCAGCCGTTCACCCAAATCTTTTTTGTTTAATGGATGGATGTCGTTCCATTCACCAAGGTCAATGGCAACAGCCATAGCCGTGTTTGGAACCGATAAGGCCTGAAGTTGTGCTTCCCTTAAACCGGCCCAACTGCTCTCTTCGGGCAGGTAATTCATTTCCATAAAATTGGCTAACTGTACATAAAGGAAAGGCAACGGCCCCTGTCCCCAGCGGTTGCGCCAGTCATTGATCAAAGCAGGCATCAGCTTGCGGTAGGCCTTGTAATGATCGGCATTCGTTTCGCCCTGGTACCAGATAAAACCTTTAATGGTTTGATTGAGCAGTGGACCAATCATAGCATTATATAAGGCTGTAGGCTGATCCTGTGCCGAAAAAGTAAAACCGTTGAATGCGTGCGGTTCATACACCTCGCCCACTTTATACATCCATGTTCCCTTTAAATCAATTTCCTGACCATTGGCCGACAGGAAATACGGTTTATCGGGCACAAATCCTCCCTTGCCAGAGTTATTGATCACCCGGACAACAATACTGTTCTTTCCTGTTTTCAGCACTCCTGCAGGTATTTCATAGCGTCGGGGAGGATACTGGTAAGCTGTAGTACCCACCAGTTGCCCGTTTACATATACAAAGTCAGCATCTACGATCCGCCCCAGCATAAGCTTCACCGGAGTACCCGTCATCGCGACCGGAACATCTAACTCCCTGCGGTACCAGACCACCCCGTCGAGGTTTCTTACCCCCTGGTCTTCCCAGTAGCCAGGTACATTAATCGTATGCCAACCCTTTGGCACATAAGAAGACTCAAACCACTTTGGTGTTTCAATCATGCCTTTATCTGCCACTTCTTTTTGTACAGGCTTGGGCCTGGTGCTCATCAGTGAATCAATATATTCAGTGCGTTGATTCCTGCGGATAATGGATTGTTGCTCCGGAAACTTTTTATACCCCTGTTCACTGATCCAAGCTTCAATGGGCGTACCCCCTACGCTCGAATTGATCAATCCGATCGGCACATGATATTTCTCGTAGATTTTTTTTGCAAAGAAATAAGACACTGCCCCAAAAGTCAGTACATCCTTCGGATTGGCCGATTTCCAGTTCCCTGCCGGAAGATCCTCAGCAGGGCCCTTCAGATTGGTCAGGGTAGGAATAAAAAAGTTACGGATCTCTGGATAATTGGCACTGGCAACCTCATCGGGATAACGCTCCTTCACCCGTTCGACGGGCAGCACCATGTTCGATTGCCCAGAACACACCCAAACATCACCGAAAAGCACATTGCTTACTTTAACCTCGTTCTGACCTTTAAAAACCATCTCATAAGGTCCGCCTGCCTTATGTGCAGGAAGCAGGATCAGCCATTTGCCCGACTGATCGGCTTTGTCACTGTATTTCTTTTTTTGGAAGGTAAGAGTGACTTTTTCATTCGCCGAAGCCCATCCCCAAAGTTTTACTTTCGCATCGCGCTGCAAAACGACTCCATCGCTGATTAACCTGGGCAGCTTAACGACTGCTTGTGAGGAAAACCATCCCAGGGGAATAAGCATTAAGATTAAAAGCATTTTTTTCATTGAATGTACTAATTAGGTTTAGGTCAGCATTTTAACAGAGTACCCTGAATTGAAATAAACTGCATTGCAAGTTATGATTATTTTATTTCAATGGATCTGTTTTTTTACTGAAAACAATACCAAAAATCAAAGAATAAGCTTTCCCATGACGTTTTGCAGGAGTTAACTATTGCATTTCAGAAACACACTTCAGTTCAATGTCCCGCTAGGGACCAAATATTTATAGAAATGATCCAACCCTATCAAGCTCCATTGTCCCTTTAGGGACAACACATTAACATATAGCATTTAAATTACCATCTAAAAACCTGTCGCGTACCTAAAGGCACTCTGGGGTTCAGCTTGCTATTCTCTATTAATATTTTGTACCAAAAGGTACAGGTGTTTTGTATTTATGGATTTCGCATGAAACTACACACACAATATGTAATAGTGCCTTTCATCCCTTTTGCTTCGCCTTGCTCACCTGATCCACCAAATATACAATCGACTGAAACGAAATTCCCGAGTGTTGGCTCAGCCCTATTTCACAGGTGCGGCTGGTGGAATAGCCATATCGGATGCCTTCGGGTAACTGCTTTTTCAGGTCGCGCAGGCCATGTTCATTGAGCTCAGGAAAAGTAAACCCACGGTCACCTGCAAAGCCGCAACAGTTGGTTTCAGGAATAATCACCTCGGCAGCACACTTTTCAGCGAGTTCCTTCAGCTTATCTTCCAAACCCATCTTCTTCATACTGCAAACCGGGAAAACAGTGATAGCCTCCTGTAAAGGCGTGATTTCAAGTTCAGGCAAAAGGTATTCTAGGATAAACTCCACCGGTTCATAGAGTTTCAGACGCTCTTGCATATGATCCTTCATGGTGTAAAGGCAGGGACTCATGTCGCAGAGAATGGGGTATTTCCCCTGCTCACTGGCCTTTAGCAAGGCTGCTTCCAGTTCGTTCGATTTGCGGTTTCCGGCATCGGTATATCCTTTGCTCGAAAAGGCCATTCCGCAACACAAACGATCCAGGGTTTCAGGATAAATCACTTCAAAACCACCCTTGACCAGCAGTCCCATCATCTTTTCTGAAAGTTGCTTCTCTCCCCGGTGTTCTTTCGAAACACCCATCGAACGGTTGATGCACGAAGAAAAATATACCACCTTTTTCCCCATTTGATTATGCGATACCTGCAAAGGCTTTATTTTCTTTGCCCCAAGCGGCATATATGGATTCCAAAGCGGTATGCGGTTCCCTGAAACCGTTCGCAATCCTCCCGATATGCCTTTCATCAGCGAAGTTCCCAGTAAGGCATGGAAGAATCCAACCACTGAAAGCGCTATTCTTACCGTGGCGGTGACCCCACTCATGTGACCAGCAATCCAAAGGGCCATCTTCTGATCAGAGCCAATTTCTTCTGTCCGAAGGCTTTTGATCAGTTTCCCCGTGTCAATGTTTACCGGGCAGGCTGTGGCACATAAGCCATCGGTGGCGCAGGTTTCGTTTCCCTCATAATGATAATCCTTTTTCAGCGAGGCCAATACATGCGGTTCCTGTCCACTCCTGCCCAGGCGGGCCATTTCGCGGTAAACCACGATCCGTTGCCTCGGGGTAAGGGTTAGTTCAGCGGAAACACAGTTTGGCTCACAGAAGCCGCATTCAATACATTGGTCGATCTTTTCGCTGGCCGCCGGTATGGGTTTCAGGTTTTTCAGGTGTATCTCAGGATCATTGTTCAGAATCACTCCCGGATTGAGTATGTGGTTAGGATCGAACAACTGCTTGATCCGCTTCATCAGTTTGTAAGCCTCCATGCCCCACTCCATCTCCACAAAAGGCGCCATGTTGCGTCCTGTACCGTGTTCGGCCTTGAGCGAACCATCGTATTTCGAAACCACCAATTCCGACACCCCGGCCATAAAGTGACTGTACCGGTCGATCTCGCTCTGTGATCCGAAATCCTGCGTAAATACAAAATGCAGGTTCCCTTCCAGTGCATGACCGAAAATCACGGCCTCAAGATAACCCCATTGTTCAAATAACTGGTGAAGATCGTGCGTAGCCTCGGCCAGACGGGGAACAGGAAACGCCACATCTTCAATGATTACTGTGGTGCCGGTCTTCCGCATGGCGCCAACCGAAGGAAAGAGTCCCTTCCTGATCTTCCAGAGTAATTCATATTCCGAAGCTACTGAAGTAAACTCGATAGGTATTTCTGAAGGTATTACATTAACCGTTTCCAGAATAACTGCCATCTGTTGATCCAGATCATCCTTCCGGAGTGCGCGTGTTTCAACCAGCAGTGCACAGGCCGTGGGACTGAGTGTCTTAAGGTAAGCTGGCATATGATCATGATCCTCCACCGATCTCAGTCCTGCCCGATCCATCAGTTCAACCGCTGCAACGGGAGCTGTCTTCAGTAATGAGACTGCGCTGCAGGCTTTTTCAATGTCTGGAAAAACCATCAGAGAACTGGCCCTGAACGGATGTTCTACGACTGTATTATAACTGATTTCCGAAATAAATCCCAGAGTTCCTTCCGAGCCGATCATCAGGTGACTGATTACATCGAAAGGGTCAGCATAATCTACAAGCGCATTCAGGCTGTAGCCGGTAGTATTTTTCATCTTGAACTTTCGGGCTATGCGTGCCGACAGCTCCACATCCAATTTTACCGATGCCGCCATATGAGCAATACCTTGAACCAGCTCCGGATGACTGATCCGAAACGACTCTTTGCTTGCCATATCCGAAGTATCTAACAACGAACCATCCGCGAAGATAATCCGCATGCTGTCCATCGTCCGGTAGGAGTTCTCAGCAGTTCCGCAACACATTCCGCTGGCATTGTTGGCTGCAATACCCCCAATCATGGCCGCATTAATGGATGCCGGATCGGGACCAATCTTTCGGGCATATGGGGCAAGCAAGGAATTCACCCTTTCCCCTGTTAAGCCGGGCTGAAGCCTTATTTTCAGCCCGTCCTCTGCGATCTGATACTTCTTCCATTGACTACCTGCAATAATCAGGATGGAATCCGTAATGGCCTGTCCTGACAGACTCGTTCCTGCCGCACGGAAAGTCACCGGAAGTTTCAGCCTTGCACTTTCCTGAAGAATAAGCGAAACCTCGGCTTCATTTTTGGCCTTGATCACCAGTTGCGGGATTAGCCTGTAAAAGCTGGCATCGCTCCCAAAAGCAAGGGTATGCAGCGGATCATGAAAAATTCTCTTTGGATCGATGACCGAACTTAGATGCTGATAAAGAACCTTATAATTTCCGTTAAGCATGGAACAATTTTAGGAATGAGGTAGAAACAAAAATACTTAAAATTATTAGCTTTCGGATTCTGAAATCCAATCTAATCCGACCGAATAGATATTCCGAAACCAATTGCTCTGCTTTGAAATATCTCAGGGAACGAGGATGATCACGATCCAATGTCATTCAGATAGTGGCGTCATTGCGACGACGTGAAGCAATCCATTGATTGAAACATTATTCGTTCATCACCGCCAATAGCAAAGCAATCTTTCGATCAATGGATTGCTTCACTTCGTTCGCAACGACGATGCTTTTTAAATAACATTCCATTATGATCTTGAATTTTTTCAGTTCGTGTTCCTGACAGAATTCAATAAACAAATAAACCGATTTTGAAGTTTGCGTAATGAGAAGAAGATCAATGACTCTTCATCCTTCAATCTCTGCTCGTATCCTAATCGGGAAGGGTTGGAGTCATACACGGCTTCCATTATCTGTCTTCTATCTGTGTTCTATCTGTGTATATTTGCAGGTTTTAACACAGATAGAAGTTAATTAAAAGTCTAATTATGGAAGCCGTGTATGACTCCAACCCTACCCTGATACTTTTCTATATTTCAGGAATGGCTGTTTTATTTCATTCCAATGCGATAGAGGCTTTGGTCGGTACGTAGAAAGATGGAGTTACTGGCGATAGCAGGGGTGGCATAGACTTCACCGGGTAATTTGTTCGTGGCCAGAATCTGTAAGGTGTTTCCTGCCTTCAGAACCATCGTTTCGCCCTTGACGGAGGTAAAATAAATCATCCCGTTGGCAGACACGGGCGAGGAATTGTATTTCTGGTTTAGCTTTTTCGAATAGACTTCCTTCCCCGTTTTTGCATCAAGGCAGAGAAGTACATTCCGCGTATCGACGGTGTAAATCAGGCCGTCTTTCAGGAGCGGGGTAAGCAGTTGCAGGATGGGCGCTTTCATTCGCCAGAGGATGTTGGTTTTGGTGATATCCCCTTGTCCATCTGGATTTACGGCCAGCAATTCGGCATATTTCTCGCCTTCGGGAGGAGTTACAAAACTCGTATAAAAATAAATGATGCCATTTTCAACCAATGGCATGGCGATGGTTGAGTCTTCGCCCTCAACAATTCGCCAGATTTCCTTTCCTGTTTCGGGGTCGTAGGCGATGCACACAGCAGCCCCGTTCGAGATCAGCAGGTCTTTTCCCTTTACATTGACTATGATTGGTGTGATGTAGGCCTTTTTCCCAATCGGCAGCAAAGGCTCGTAAAGTTCTTTCGGGCGTTCGGTTTTCCAGACGGTCTCCCCGGTTTGTTTGTTCAGCGCACAAAGGTATTGAACATCAATGCCTTCCATATGAAGAATGAGCAGGTTTTTGTAAAGTATCGGCGATGAGCCCGGTCCCTGAACATGATCGCAAGTCAGATCAGTCCGTTTCCAGATGATTGCACCGGTTTTTGTACTGAGGCAGGCTGTGCCGTAAGTCCCAAAATGCAGGTAGACAAATCCTTCTTCGATACAGGGGGTGGGTGTAGCATACGAATTGATGGAATGTTTCGGGAAGATCGTTTCGGGTTGAAGAATATCCGTAGTAAAGATTTCTTTCCCGGAATTGACATCCAGACATATTCCTGACATCTTTTTACCGTCTTCGGAAGCAGAAGTCATCCAAACCTGATCACCCCAAATCACGGGTGACGACCATCCTTTGCCCGGAATATCTGCTTTCCAAACAATATTCGTTGATTCGTTCCACGACACCGGGGTATTGGACGTTTCGGAAATTGCATTGAGATTGCTTCCGCGGAAATGGGTCCAGTTGTCCTGCTGTGCATAGGCTGATTGAAAACAAAGAATTGACAGAAGAATAAAGCTGGAAATCCTGATTTTATTAATGGTGATCATCGGGTTAGGTTTTTGGGCTTGTTGTTAGTTGACTGTCTGCAAAGATAATTTTCTTCCAAAATATTCCTGCTTCATTCATGATCTTTAACATTCCGAAGAATGCCGAGGATGGACGAATGAAGCTTCCTGTGCAAATTACAGGCCCTTGTTTTAAAGTTACCAAGGATAAGTACATTATGGGTCCAGTGAAATAAGGAGTAGTAAATTCATAAAAAAAGCCTGTAAATCTAACGATTTACAGGCTTTAATGGAACTTTTCTTTCCATTTTGTCGGGGTGGCCGGACTCGAACCGACGACCTCCTGGTCCCAAACCAGGCATACTACCAACTGTACTACACCCCGATGCTTACAATTCAATATTTTTGTGCGGAGAGAGGGGGATTCGAACCCCCGGTACAGAATGACCCGTACGTCGGTTTAGCAAACCGGTGGTTTCAGCCACTCACCCATCTCTCCATGGTATTGTAACGGAATTAAATTTCCTTCCAAACTCTCAATCCTTTTAGTGATTTTCTTTCGATTTCACTGGTCATTCAGCCTTTGCGAATGTGCGTGCAAATATAGAACTAGTTTTTTCTTTAGCAAAACAATTCCAACAAAAATCTGGTGTTTTTTAATGTTTTTTCGGCATCAGACATAAATCTGATAATTCGGAAAGCTAAGTCAATTGCCACTTTTGTACGGATAAGAGTGAAAAAAGTTATTCACTCCATAAAAATGAGCCCTGAGGCTTCTGAAAATCAGACACCTATTGAGAACATGTTATAAAATCACATGAATTAATTGGAAAATTGAATTGAAGATTATATCTTTGAAATAACAAATCGTTCTTACACATACAGTCTAAAGATATTATCCGCATTAATTCTGCGTTTGGAAAATTCAACATTTACAATTGACCCGAGTATGCTTATGACTGCTAAAACAGGCCTTGTCCCGCACTGCGGGAGTAGCAACTGCTACCATTGGAAGTTTGATCAGGCAGGCACTCAATTCCTATTATACTGGGATTTTTACAATCGAATTAATGCGGATTTTTTACGCCCTGTTGTGAAGGAATGATTTCGAATCTAATAACTGCCAACCCGGCATCTCCAAAACACACTTTACTGATCGCTTCTCATATGCAATACAGTAGATAATTTAGTGGATGAAAAGCGATAACTAACTGATTGGTAATGGGAATAAGTCATTAGAAAAGATGCTTTTATGACAGTTTCCGAATGACTAATGACTTTTTCCTTTTAGTTTCGGGTGTATACGATAAACCATCAGGGATATCAAAATCATTCCCGACAGAAGCGTACTTATTCTTCCAAGATAATCCCCATGATTAACGAAGAAGGTATTATCCCTGTTCAGTTTAACCGTGGAGGAGAGTGCCACACTTGTGTTTACTTCAGTCTTTTTTAACACATCACCCCGCTGGTTTATAAACCCGGAGATGCCTGTATTGGCACAATGAACGATGCTTCGCCGGGTTTCGACTGCACGTATCCGTGAATAGCCAAAATGCTGCCATGTTCCTGGGGAATCCTTCCACCAGCCATCGTTGGTGAGCACGACCAACAGGTTTGCACCCCTTTTTACCATTTTACCGGTATACTCTCCGAAGACAGATTCAAAACAGATTACCGATCCGAGAATCACATCCTTATTACCCGAAAATAGAACAGACTCATCTGACGATCCCAGGCTGCCACTGGTTCCACCAAGATCAAACACATATTTACCTATAAATGAAAAGTATTTTTGAAAGGGCATTCGCTCAACTCCGTTAACGAGAATACATTTATGACTGATTTGCAGATTTGATGTTTGATCAATCATTAATGCTGAATTGAAGATATCGTAAGAATAACGGCCATCGGCCGATCGCCTGGCAGTCTCTGAAAGGACTTCCCCATTACTATACTTCCGTTGAGTAAGAACACCCCCGATAAACCTTGCTTTGGGGTGTTTTTGCAAAAGTTCAACAATGGAGATCAATGATTTATTCATGAATGGCTTTTGAATGGAATCTTCCCACATGGAAGGCATTGCAGTTTCCGGGGCAACAAGGATGTCGGTTGAATCGGAAATCGAAAATTCGGCAAGAGTTAGCAGCTTGCGAAGCTGGTAATCTGGACTCAGACCTGAAAATTTCTGGGTGTATGGATCAATATTGGGCTGCAAAACGGCTATATGTTGAACTTTTCCTTTTTCAGAATAGCCGGTATAGTGAATTAATGATGCGATAAGAGGCATAAATACAACAATTAATGCTATTCCTACCAGTTTAATGGATTTCAGGGGCTGTTTTTCCATGTAACTTTTGGCCGCTAGGAAAATAAGGATATTAGATAGCAAAACCCAAAAAGAACCACCCAGAACCCCGGTATATTCATACCACTGAATGATTTTTACCGAGTTCGCAAAACCGTTTCCCAATGTCAGCCAGGGCCAGGGGATAGCCCAGTGATGCTGAAGATACTCCAGGCAAAGCCAAAATACTACAAGGGAAAAGTAACCGGTACGAATGCTAAACTTCTTACCTACCAGATGCATCATCCACCAAACCGCAGTCATCAATACCGCATTCAGGACGGTAATAATAAGCATTCCCGGAAAGGACACATAGGCTATCCACCAGGTTGACAATACATTCCAGATCAGGAATACCAGAAAAGCAAGGTTGAAGAATGAGCCTTTTTGCTGATTGTCTGACCGTGACAGTTGATCTTCAACGGCCAGTAATGGTACCAGGGCAAAGAATAAAACCCAGCCCATGCTTTGAAACAGCCAGGGCAAACTCAGTAAGATCCCTGAAATAACTGACAGTAAAAAGGTGTGTTTCCTGTTCATTACTGATTCGCCGGTGGAATAACCTCTTCCTGAAATGCTCCTGCAGGTTTATAAAATATTGAGTTCAGCAGTTCTTCCTTTCATATGCCCCCTGCGATCGAATACCAGATCAAGCTTTCCTGCAGCCAGGGCACCCCATCCTGCCTGGTTGACCAATATTGGTTTTCCTTCCGCATTTTTCAAGAGCAAAGGTTTATCAAGGAAAGTATGGGTATGTCCCCCAAGGATCAAATCAGTATATTTGGTCTGCGGAGCAAGTGATTTGTCGCTTATTTTATTTTCCTTGTATGAAAATCCCAAATGCGAAAGACAGATGACCAAATCGCAGTTATGTTCCTTCTTCAGCATTTGTTCCATCTTTAATGCAGTCTCCACAGGATTGAGATAGCGGGTACCGCCATAGTTCTGTTTGGTAACCAGACCAAAAAGTTCGATTCCAAGACCGTAAATACCAACCTTCACTCCACCTTTTTTCAGGATGAGATGAGATTTTGTATGACCCGCCATGACGGTGTCCGAGAAGTCATAATTGCTGTTGACTATTGGGAAGGAGGCATATTTAAGAGCTGATACTATATCGTCCATACCGTTATCGAACTCATGGTTCCCAAGTGTACCGGCTTCATAGCCCATTTTGCTCATTACCTTCAGGATCAGGTCTCCTTTAAAATAATTGAAATAGGGAGTCCCCTGAAACATATCCCCCGAGTCGACCAGCAGAAGATTGGCATTCTCTTTGCGGTACCTGGAAACAAGCGAGGAAATCCTTTCCAGCCCTCCGCGCCCGGCATATTCGGCATCCGTTTCAGGAAATGGTTCGAGGTGATAATGGATATCGTTTGTGTGGACTACTGTCAGTTTAACCAGTTCACCTGATGCAAAAAGCTCATTGGGGAAAATTCCCATAGTTAATGCTCCTCCACCCAGAAGAACAGAATGTTTGATAAAATCTCTTCTATTGCTCATTGTAAATTCTCCCATCTTCAATTACTGTAATAATTCCATCCTTCTTATAACGGTCAGCCAGGGACTGAATCAAGACATCCCTGATTTTCATTTTGGTATTGACCCGTTGAACCGGATCTGAGAACATACTCATCTGATCCCCCCCATTGGCACAATAATCGTTGGTCACCAGCCAGTATAGGGCCAATGGATCAACGGCTTTACCTCCAATCTTCAGGGTTGCCGGTTTTGCATTACGGATACCCATTGTGAGGCCTGCAATTCCCTCACCTCCCCTGCCTGCAATACGTTCAGCCATCTTCTGAATAGATTCACCAGACACCTTGACTAAAACAATTTCATTCTCGAAGGGCATCAGCTCAAATATGTTTCTGACTGTTATATTTCCCTTTGGAAGCGATGAACGAAGACCTCCATAATTCGTGTAGGAAGCATCGGGAGTAATGTTTAAATTATTTATTTTGCAATAGTCTGATGCGGATTGAAGCAGGATATCGGAGATCAGATTGGTTAGTTTACTCTCAGGCTTTCCTTTCACCAATGGAGTAGCGCTAACCGCGATAAGTTTCGCCATATCATGTTCAATACTGTCATGGTATGGTTTTACGATTGCTTCAATGGTCGAATCAACCCTTGCAGCCTGGTTATTAACTTGAATGTTTTTTGTTGTAAGCTGATACACCGATAAATGCGGTGAGCATGCAAATAAAAATAAAATAGCAGAAATACTTATGAATAAACGGCGCATTGAAGTACATTTAGAATTGAAAATCATTAAGATTGACATGCAGTAACAGGGATAAAGATAAAAACAAAATCCATTTAAAATCGTTTGATCCAAAATACATTTTCTGATGAGTCTATTAAAAAAACAAAGAACTACCTGCCATATATTATTCATAACAGCTATTCCGTTAATGCTCCTTTTCATGTGTCTTCAGTTGTCAGCCCAGGAATATCAGAAGATTAAAGCCAAAGCCGGTGAAGGAGCATTTTCAGTATTGAAGCAGAATGGTTACACTCCTTCGGAATATATGGATCAGTTTATTGAACTGAACAAATCCAATCTCGGCAAGAATAATGCTTTGATTGCAGGAAGAACTTACCGCTTGCCTGTAAAGACGGAAGATGCAATTGAAGTAAGCGCTAAGGCTGCACCGGTTGAAAAGGTTCCTGAAAAACAGATCTATGAAATATTTGGTAGTAAGTACAGGGAAGTTACAATTAAGAACAAGGAATTGGCGGGTTCAGTGTATTACTTGATGTCAGGCCACGGAGGACCTGACCCGGGAGCCATTGGACGACTGAATGGTCATGATCTGTGTGAAGATGAATATGCCTACGATGTTACGCTGCGTCTGGCCCGTAACCTGATTGAATGCGGGGCAACGGTTTACATGATCATCATTGACCCGAATGACGGAATCCGGGATGAGCAATACCTCACACCGGATAAAGATGAGGTCTGTTATCCCAACCAGGAGATTCCGCTGAGCCAGGTGGCACGATTGCATCAAAGTACCGATGCCGTAAATGGATTATATGCCTTAAATAAAAAGAAATTTCAACGATTGGTTGTTATACATGTGGACTCGAGAAGCGAGAAAGAAAACATCGATGTTTTTTTCTATCATGATAAGAGGAGTATTTCAGGAAAAAAGCTGGCCAATACGCTGATGCAGACCTTTGAACAGAAGTATGCCCAGCACCAGCCCAATCGTGGATATGAAGGTAATGTATCTGAACGCAACCTGTATGTGATAAAGAATTCGTTGCCGCCTTCAGTCTTTATTGAAATCGGAAATATCAATCATTTCCGCGATCAGCAACGTATCATTATTCCCGACAACAGGCAGGCTATGGCTAACTGGTTGCGTGATGGATTAATTGAGGACTATAAAAAGAGTATCAAGTAAATCAGGAAACAGGAAACAGGAAAAGGGAAAGAGGAATGGCTGCGCTGAAGTATTTTTTCTTTTTCCCTTTTTTCTTTTTCCTCTTTTCATTTTCCTGTTTCCCTTTTCCCGAAATGAACTACCTTAGTACGATGAACACATCAGTACCAAAAGATAAAATCCTGATTCAGTTTGATGGTCTGTGTATCCTGTGCAGCCGGACGGTGAGGTTTATCCTGAAGGCTGATCGTAAGAGGAAGTTCCTGTTTCAGGCCTTACAGAATTCGCCAGAAAACAAATCTTCCGATACAATTATTGTGATTGACAAGGACTCTAGCTATCAATACTTTGATGCTGTTCTAAAGATCGGAGAAGAATTGGGCGGAATCTATAAAACAGTTTATCTTTTCAGATTACTCCCCAAAAACTGGAGGCGTTCCATGTATTTGTGGATTGCAAAAAATCGTTACCGGTGGTTTGGTGTAAGGCAATCGTGTTATTTACCTTCCAGGAAAGAAGCCGAACGGTTCATTTAGAATTCAAAGCTGTCGTTCTCAAACTGAATGTACCTTGCAGACAAGTGTCCGATCAGTTGACCAAATCCCCTTATCGTCTCCTGTGTAAACTGCGATACTTCAGCATTTTTTAGTTTCATGACCATATATCCATATAAGGCATTCAGACAGGCTTCCACATCACTCTGGGCCTTATCTGCCGACTTCTGTATAAAATCGCTGATCGCTTCCCTGTTTGATTGATACAACCTGACGTATACCTGATCTTTCTCAACTTCAAGCATTCGGAGGTGAAACTCATTCAGATCGTTAACCAGATTGACCAATACCTGAACATGACCCTTGCTGCGAACATGCTCCTTTTCCATCATAGCTGCCAGGTTAATATACCAGGCGGCAATTTCCTTTCTCGATTCTTCATCTGCATTAAACCGGCTGACCAACTGCGATTGAATCTTTTCAGGATCAAATGCACAGGCACGCAGCAGATCTTCTACCTGCCACATGTACAGGATGTATTCTGCAATGTTCGTCTTACGTTTTTCTTGTGCAATAATCATACAATAAAGAGTAAAAAGGAATAAGAAATAAGGAATAAGAAAAGGGTAAATCGTAAATGAATAAATCGTAAATTAATTACCAGATCTCACAAAAGATTTGGATTGTTAAACAGTCTACACATCGAAGAAGTCATCCATGTCACGACGATCCTTTTTGGTGGGTCTGCCAGTACCACGCTCACGGTTAAAGACACTCATCTGTTTTTGGACCTCAAGTATCTCCAATTCCGAAGCTGGTGTTGTTTCTACAAGGAATTCAGGAACAAGCTTGGCGGCCATGCGGCTTTCAGTGAGCGCTAATATCTTATAGCTGCGCGTAATCGGCGGCCTGCGCAACTGAATGGTCTCTCCTACTTTCAACTCACGTGAAGGCTTGACATTCATACCACCAATAGTCACTTTCCCTTTTCTACATTCTTCAGAGGCCTGGCTGCGTGTTTTATACAGTCGTACAGCAAAAAGCCATTTGTCGATGCGTACACCTTCTGCCATTTTATTTCCGTTTATTAAAGAATGTCATGGTCTGGTTGACCCCAATGGTTGCAAAGCTTTTAATGATTTCAACCGAAGTATCAATCATAGCAGGAAGTTCAAGCTTTTCCTGCTTATCCCATTCGCCGAGCACATAATCAATCTGTTGTCCCTGCCTGAAATTATCACCGATACCTACACGAAGACGAGCATAATCCTGACTACCAAGCATCAGAGCAATGTTTTTCAATCCGTTATGGCCCGCATCGCTTCCTTTGGCACGAAGTCTGACGGAGCCTAAGGGCAGAGCAAGATCATCAACAACGACCAACAGGTTTTCAATCGGGATACTCTCCTTTTGCAACCAATAGTTAACAGCCTTCCCGCTCAGATTCATGAACGTGGAGGGTTTCAGCAGAATAAACGTACGTCCTTTGAATTTATATTCGGTAATCCAGCCGTAACGCTGATCGCTAAAAACAATATTGGACGCCTCTGCGAGAGCGTCCAATATCTTAAATCCTATATTATGCCGGGTATTTTCGTATTCTTTTCCCGGGTTTCCTAATCCTGCAATCAGGTATTTCAAGTGGATATCTTTATATTATTTTTTACCGGAACTGGCACCAGCAGCAGCTTTTGCAGCTCTTGTAATCATGATGGTAACAACAGGAACAGCCTTTGCATTAAGGAACTCCAGATTTTCTCTTACCAATGATCCAACTTTATAGCTCTGGCCTAGGTCCAGATCATCTACATTAATTGTAATAGCATCCGGAAGATATTTCACCATTGCTTTTACTTTCAGGGTACGAAGGTTTAATTTCAATTTACCCCCTTTACGGATACCCTTTGCAAATCCTTCAGTTTTCACTGGGATTTCAACTTTCACCATCTTGTCTTCGGTTGTACGAAGGAAGTCAACGTGTAATAGTTGTTCTTCAACAGGATGAAACTGTGAGTCCTGAATAATTGACTTATAAACTGTTCCGTCAATATCCAAATCAACCAGATATACGTTTGGCGTATAAATCAGTGATTTAAATTCTTTTTCAGGTGCCTGAAAATGGATAGGCTCTTCGCCTCCATAAAGTACTCCCGGTACTAATCCAAGTGTACGAAGTCTTTTGGCTTCTTTTTTACCAACGACATCCCTCTTGGTACATTTGATCGAAATTGATTTCATTTTACTTTTTTAAATGTTTAAATTATGGTACTCAGTCCTCCCTCTACGATGAAAGGGCAAACAGCATGCATAACATGTGCTTAGGAAAAAGCGGTGCAAATATATACAATTAACCGTAATACAACGAACTAATTGATTGATTTTTATAAACCCGTTCGATTGCCTCACCCATAGCCTTGGCAATCGGGATATATTTGATTTTTGATGATTCTTTTTTGCCCTGTATGGAATCGGTGAAATATACTTCCGTCAATGCTGAATTTTCTATTTTCTCATAGGCTGGTCCTGAAAGAACTCCGTGGGCAGCAAAAGCACGAACGCTGAGTGCTCCTTTTTCCATCATCAGGTCAGCTGCCTTGGTAATGGTCCCTGCAGTATCGATTAAATCGTCAACAATGATTACATTCTTGCCCTTTACCTCACCGATAACTGTCATGCTATTAATCACATTGGCTTTTGCCCTTGTTTTATGACAGATTACCATATCGGTTCCCAGCATTTTGGCATAGGTATTGGCCCGTTTGGTTCCACCCACATCAGGCGAAGCGACAACCAGGTTATCAAGACCCATTTTGCCAATAAATGGAATAAACAGAGAGGAGGCATACAAATGGTCAACCGGGAAATTAAAGAATCCCTGTATCTGATCGGCATGAAGATCCATGGTGATGATTCGATCGGCACCAGCTGCAGAAAGTAAATCAGCGATTAGCTTGGCCCCAATGGAAACTCTGGGCTTGTCTTTTCGATCCTGTCTGGCGTATCCGAAATAAGGAATCACTGCAATGGTTTTATAGGCTGAGGCCCTTTTGGCTGCATCAATCATCAGCAACAGTTCCATCAGGTTATCTGCCGGTGGTGGAGTCGACTGGATGATAAATACATGCGAACCCCTGATTGTCTCTTCATAGCAGGGTTCAAACTCTCCGTCAGAAAATATCGGACAGGACGATTTACCTACTTCAACACCCAAACTATCACAAATCCGTTTGGTTAATTCAACGCTTTTTGTACACGAAAAAATCTTTAGAGGAGCTTTTTTTGCCATTTCTGCCTTTTTAGAGTTGTGTTTTGGAGTCGTGGCAAAGGTATAAAAATCTAACTTATATCACTAAATCTGACGATAAGTTAATCCGATTTGCCTTAAAAAACGTCATGAGTTTCACCTGCTAATGCCGCCGGAAGCGAATCACTTATCAGAATTATTCACATTTTCGATAAATGAAATGATCTCGTCTTTACCCAATCCGTTCAGTGATGAGCTAACAAGTATCGGAGGCATCTCTTCCCATACCTTTTCCATTTCTTTGGTGTAGGCTGCCACATTCTTCTCTATCCCAACCTTCCCCAGCTTATCAGCCTTTGTGAAAACAATGGCAAAAGGGATGTTATTCTCTCCCAGCCAGGTGATGAACTCAATGTCAATCAACTGGGGAGAATGGCGAATGTCGATCAATACAAACAAACAATACAGGTTCTCCCGGTCGAGGATATAGCGGCTGATCAATTTCTGAAATTTCTCTTTGACTGAAAGTGCAATCTTGGCATATCCATAGCCGGGTAAATCAACCAGGTACCAGCTCTCATCGATGATAAAATGATTGATCAATTGCGTCTTGCCAGGCCTTACCGATACTTTTGCCAGACTCTTCTGACCAACAAGCATATTGATGAGCGATGACTTGCCCACATTCGACCGCCCGATAAATGCATATTCTGGCCGATCGGGTTTAGGACACTTCTTCACATCGGTATTACTGATTAAAAATCTTGCCTGTTTGATCATTCGTATTGTTCCAAATAATTGGTGAAAATTGTCTTTCTAAATAAAGTCTTGAACACGATTAAAGGATTTCAGGATGATCAAGATTAAAAAATGTAAGAGATTTAATAATCGTGTAAATCAAATAATCCATTAATCGTGTTCAAGACTTATTCCTATTTCCTTTTTCCTCTTTTCTCTCTTATCCCCCGACATATACCTCCAGCAGTCTTGCTGTTGCCGAAACCGGGTTTAACTGCACATGTTCCAGGGATGCGGGAATTAGAATGGTCTCCCCTTTCTGAAAAGTCTCTGTACCCGCTTCAGTTTCAATATTCACTTCACCCTCCAGACAGATGAATATCACAAAGGAGTCCAGCTTGTTATAATCTTTATCGATCGGCTGATTCAGTTCCAGCACATTGGTGGTAAAATACTTACACTTCGCCAGTTCAACTGATTCGTTTGATTTGATTTTGTACTTGGTCTTATATTCAGGATAAAGTGTGTAATCAATAGCTCCAAGTGCCAGATCGGTATGCAGTTCACGTGGGTTGCCTTTATTATCGCGACGATCGTAATCGTATATGCGATAGGTGATATCTGAAGTCTGTTGAATCTCAGCAAGCAGAATTCCTTTCCCGATGGCATGAACCCTTCCGGCAGGAATAAAATACACATCGCCTGCCTGAACTTCCTCGAAATTAAGAATATCGGTAAGTTCAGTCTTTTCAAGTTTCTCAAGGTACAATTCCTCATTGACTTCCTGATTAAAGCCTGCCTGAAGTTTTGACCCCTTGTCGGCCTGCAATACATACCACATCTCTGTTTTTCCGTATGCATTATGACGCTCCCGGGCCAGTTCATCATCAGGATGGACTTGTATGGAAAGGTCGTCCTTGGCATCAATAAACTTGATCAGCAGCGGGAATTCAGTGCCGAAGGTTTCGAATAGTTGATCACCCACCAGGTCGCCCATATAGATTTCAATGAGTTCTTCCAGACTATTGCCAGCCAGGTAGCCATTCGAAACAACCGAGACATTGCCTTCAACACCCGAAAGTTCCCAGCTCTCGCCGCAATTGGACCCCGAGTACTCGGGGCCGTAATCCTTTCCAAGAATTGATTTTATTTTATTTCCGCCCCATATTTTATCTTTAAAAATAGGCGTAAACTTCAGCGGATACAATCCTTCCATTAGTTAAGGAATAATTAAGTTTGAATATTCATGTTTAAAACAACTGTTTCGGATTAAAATTCAAAATCTACCGATGCTCTTTCAACAGCATGTTGTCCAATAAGTTCAACCACTTTCAGATGATCAGGATGAACTCTGTAAATATCCATCTCATCCACAGTTTCGAAATGAGTCATCAGGCATATGTCATATGATTTTGAGGCCAATTCGTAATTCACACCAACTTCAATGTACTTTAATTCAGCAATTTTGTCTGAAAGACCCATCAAAGCATCCTCAATGGAACTGATAACGTCCTGTTTCTCACTTTCAGAATCGTATTTTTTCAGTTTAAACAACACAACATGATTAATCATAACAAGCTAATTTATTTTATTTCCCCTGCAAAGTTAGCATTTTATGCCCTCTGTTCCACAACCTTTCATTTTGCATGCTTTAAAACCGTACGCTTCATTATCTTTGAATAAAATATTTCAGGGAAAGATTAGGAATAAGGAAATAGGAAAAGGTAAAGGGTAAATTGTAAATTGTAAATCAGTAAATCGTAAATTCTATGTTAGTTATTGGTATTGCCGGGGGTACCGGTTCAGGTAAAACAACTGTTGTCAGGAAAATTATCGAGAAGCTTCCTGCTGGCGAAGTGGCAGTTATTTCGCAGGATTCATATTATAAAGACAACAGTCACCTACCTATGGAACAACGGCAGATGATCAATTACGACCATCCTGCGAGTATCGAATTCGAATTGCTGGTCGAACACATTATTAAGCTTAAATCGGGAGAAGCTGTACAGGAACCAATCTATTCCTACCTCACTTGTACCCGCTCGGAAGAAACCCGTGAAATACAGCCAAAATCTGTAGTAATCATCGAAGGAATCCTGGTGCTCTTCCCGGCTATTCTCCGCGATCAAATGGGGATTAAGGTGTTTGTCGACTGCGACTCCGATGTGCGTCTTTCGCGTGTCCTTAAGCGCGACATCATCGAACGGGGCAGAAATGTACAGATGGTTCTCGACCGTTATGCCAAGACGGTTCGCCCCAGCCACATTCAGTTCATCGAACCCACCAAGCAGTTTGCCGATATCATCGTACCTGAAGGTGGCGACAACCTGGTAGCCATTGAGATATTAACCAATTACATCCAACAAAACCTTAAATAAATGTTCGATTCACTCTCCTCCGAGGACATTCTGTTTATCGATATTGAAACAGTACCTCAGAAAGCCGATTTTACTGAACTGCCGGAGCATTTCCAGAAGCTGTGGGAAAAGAAATCAAGTCACTTCAGGGAAGAAAACCAACTCCCTGCCGATGTTTACGAAAGGGCAGGTATCTATTCCGAATTCGGTCGTATCATCTGTATCTCGGCAGGAGTGATCATCCAGAAGAACGGTGAACGCTTCTACCGCGTAAAATCATTTCACAATGATGACGAGAAGAAACTGCTGTTAGCCTTCAACGAGATGCTCGAAAAGTTCACCTCCAATCCCGGGAAAAAGCTGTGTGCGCACAATGGCGCGGAATTCGACTATCCCTACATTGCCCGACGTACCCTTATCAACGGCCTTAGGTTGCCCAAAATACTGGATATCTCCGGCGCAAAACCCTGGGAGATTAAAGACCGCCTGCTCGATACCCTGCAGATGTGGAAGTTTGGCGACTACAAGAATTACACATCGCTCGATTTGCTCTGTGCCGTATTCAACATTCCCACTCCAAAGGACGATATCGACGGAAGCCAGGTAGCCATGGTTTACTACCAGGAAGGCGACCTCGACCGTATCATCCGCTACTGCGAAAAAGACACCCTTGCCCTGGCCAACCTGATGCTTCGCTACAAAGGGGAACCCATCATTTCGATGGATAACCTGCTGGTGGTTTAAAAATCCTTGAACATATTAAGTCATTCAATTGTCATTCATAGTCATTCAATTGTCATTTATCGCTTCGCTGCAACTGAATGACTATTGAATGACTATGAATGACCCCTCTTTCGTTTTTCCTCTATCGCTTAATCTGATTCTACCCCTAATACAATTGACTGTCGTACCAATGACCCTCCCTTCTAATGCTAAACGGGCAGGTATTGAGTGCTACCTTGTGTATACCTTGTGTGTACCTTGCGTGTACCTTGTGTGTACCTTGTTTGTTCAGAAACACATAAGGTACACCTATGCTAATCTTATTGTACACTTAAGGTATACTCAAACAAGCACTGTGGTCCAGCCCGTATACGACCGAACCCCGGCATAATGTTTCATGGAGTGCGAGAAAGAAGGAGTTTGAGAAAGTAGTTGAAGAAAATATTCAACATCGTAGCTAGCCGGATTTTGAAGAATTCAGGGAATTGAATGAGTAACGAAATTTAAACCCAAATAACAACCAAAGGGTTCGATCTGAACCGAAACCTGATGAATAAATAGGATCTTTGGATCTAATCTATTATGTTTGTATTGCTTTGGTTTATGTTTTATTCAATCAAGTAGCATCAGGCTAATATTAAATGCTGGAAATATGAAAAAATGGTGTGTTGTCTTTATAATATCGTTTTTAATTATAGCTAATTCTTTTGGGCACAACGAAAAACAATTTTACTTTAAAATAGATGGTACAATAAATGCTGATACGGGAACAGTGACTCTCAATTTTCATACTGATTATATACCAAAGAATGACAGTGATTTAGTGGGTAAGGTGAAAAATGGAAAATTTTCAATCTCAGGATACCTGCCAGAGACTCAATCTGTAGAAATTCGTTTTGGTAATGACTATATGTCATCGGATTTTATTATTGAAAAAGGATTACAAACTATTTCAATAAACACAGATTCGACGGGAAAAGTGCCTGTTGTGACCAATAGCACGATGGTAAATGAATATCCAAATTACACATCCTTTTTTAAACAATACAATGTTAAGTGGGATATATGTAGCCAAAAATATAATAGTTTGTATAAGCTCAATAATTATCATTTGCCCGAAGCAATTAAATTTAGTATGTCAAAAGATTTTGATATTCTATATAAAGAGAGTGATAAATTACTGTTGACCTATAGTGAAAAGAATCCAAACTCAGAAATCGCATTTTGGATGCTTATTCGATTAATGGGTTGGGGGTATGAACCAATATTTGATTCAATCTACAATTCCTTTTCTGATCAGCTGAAAAATGGATATGCTGGTAGGGTTTTAAACAAAAAACTGGAAAATGGCAAAATACTTTCCATAGGAAAGCAATTTCCGTCTTTGCAATGCATCAATAGTAATAATGAAAAGTTTTCATCAGCTGTTTTTACTAATAGAAAATTTATATTAGTTGATTTTTGGTTTAGTAGATGCGGACCATGCAGAGCTCAATTTAGTAGTTTGAAAAATTTATACAACCAATTTAGTACTAAAGGATTTGAAATAGTTGGAATATCCAAAGATAATGCCTCAGACAAAAAAATTTGGGAAGAAACGATCGTCAACGATCAGCTTATATGGAAACAATATTTGGATATAGATGGGAAAGATGCTCATAGATTATCCATTAATACGTTTCCTACTAATTTCCTTATTGATCATACCGGAAAAATAATTGCTAAAAATATATCTTTGGGTGAATTGGAGGAAGTCTTAAGCAAAAGTTTAAAATAAATATTAATCATTCCAAAATTGCCATTCTGAGCAGACAAGAAATAAAAATTGAATTAATTGAAACGCCACACATTTAACCGAGTAGACTGCCCCGCCAGTAATTAGCTGATGGGGACAGCCTTAAACGTGGCTGAGCCTTATGCGATGAAAGTAGCACATCCGATTCTTCGGGGGCGTAAGCTACCCGGTTGGGCAAACATCAGAACGAACCCGAAATATTGACTTTTAACAATAAAGATTATGGAATTTAGAAGCATTCAGGCATCAAGGACATATCAGCAAATAAATAATGCTCAACCAGAAGTGGTATTTCCATTATTGTGTCCGGTGAGGGAAAAAGATTGGGTTGAAGGTTGGGAGTATAAAATGATTTTCTCTAAATCCGGATTGATTGAAAAAAACTGCATATTTTCAACACCGCATCACGGGAATGAGCAGACTATATGGTATGTGACTGAATATGACAGGGAGAATTATAAAATACAATTTGTGAGAGTAACGCCTAACGAAGAGGTTGTCAAAATAGATATTTTTTTATCAGACAATGGAAATGGAACTACTTCTTCAAACATTACCTACCAATATACTGCCCTCAATGAAAGCAAGAATTTATGGATAAAAGAAAAGCTTGAAAGTGAATTTAAAGAAAATATGATTGAGTGGGAGGATGCTATTAACTTCTATATTAAAACAGGTAAAAAACTAATGAAATAAAACTATAAGCCGCTAATTGAATAGATTGTTCTACAGGTAGTTAGCTGCCGGAGCATTCTAAAGCACCATCAGCCAATTTACGAATATGGTTCATTTCATTCTTCATGGAAAAACAACATACAGTTTGCTTCTATTTCTTAGCTACCTGTTCAGATGAAGATCAGGATAATTCAATTGTATAAGGGATTTACATCTTCCTTGGAAAATTAAACTTATCTCCAGACAGTTACATGAAGTTTATTTGTATACTTAAATTTAGTTAACAGAGTACAAAAATGCTGCCGTTAATAATAATACTGACTTTGCAAAGAGGCATTAAGTTCAGATTTTATTCCATATCTTTGATAAAAAGATTAAAGCTATGATAGTTGAACGTTTAAATAATGAGATTTTGATAAGGATCCCCAGTACTATGACTTCATCACGGATTCAGTCAATAATGGATTATTTGCGATACGAAGAATTGACCTCGGATACAAATGCATCTCAAGAAGATGTTGACATTCTGACCTCTGAGGCAAAAAAAGGACGCTGGGACAGAATAAAAAAAGAAATCGGATTCTGATGAAACGGATTGTAGTCGATACAAACGTAGCATTTAGCACAATTCCTTCAAAAGGAAAATAAAAAATAAAATACCACCTGCAAATAAGATGAGGGCTCCACCAGTAATTAGCTGACGGGTAGAACCTTTAAAGTGCCTGAGCCATAAATTGTGAAAACAGTGCGGTCATTTCTGATTTATTACGGAATATGGTTTTTAGGTGGCAAAAACTACCTGGTTAAGTCATGAGGCAAATGGGTGTAGCATAAGTTTTGTAAATTTTGTAACTTTGATGAAAATTAAATTATGGAAGCTATAACTATTGAGATTATAAATCCTAAGGCTAAACAATTAATTATGGATTTAGCAGATATGAAATTGATTAATATTAGCAAATCTACAACCAAGAGTAGTGATTTCAAGAAAATTCTTTCGAAGTTGCGCTCCAGCTCAGATTCAATTCCTTCTTTGGATGAAATAACAAAGGAAGTCGAAGCAGTCAGAGCAAAAAGATATGCAAACAAGTTATAAAACTGTAATCATTGATACTAATCTTTGGATAAGTTATTTAATTTCCAAAGATTTCGTATGGATTGATAATTTGATACTTGATAGGAATTACAGATTGATATTTAGTCAAGAATTGATTGATGAATTCTTAGATGTAGCCCAAAGACCAAAATTTAAGAAATACTTTTCAAAACAAGATTTAGAGAAACTGATTAAGCTATTTGATACCTATGGATATTATTTTAAAGTTGTATCAAATATTGAACTATGCAGAGACTCAAAAGATAATTTTCTTTTATCATTAGCCAAGGATAGTAAAGCTGATTATTTATTAACAGGTGATGCTGATTTGCTTGATTTGAAGAAATTTGGAAAAACCAGGATATTTACTGCAACAGAATTCCAAAATAAAATATAGCACACCATTCGGTTAAGTAGTCTGTTCCGCCAGTAATTAACTAACGGGGAGAGCCTCTCGCTTTATATAAGATACAGTTCTCAAACTATTGGTTTGTTAAACGAGGAGAGATAGCGGCAGGCTTTGATAATACGGGTTGAGCTTATACTGATTTCTGTAAAAATCATTATCTTTGTTTTATGAAAACACTGACAATCAATATACCAGAGGCATTAGACTTTGACAATAATGATCTTGCAATGTTACTTGCATCAAGACTCTATGAACAGGGGAAATTATCATTTGGACAAGCTGCTGAATTGGCAAATTTATCTAAACGGGCATTTATTGAGTTATTGGGAAATTATAATGTTTCTATATTTAACTATCCTGCTTCCGATATCTCAAAGGATGTAGCAAATGCATAGGACAATTATTTCTGATACAAGTTGTTTTATTCTTCTTACCAATATTGGAGAACTTGACTTATTGAATTATAACCTTCTACATACGATAACCGGTTTCGGAATTATACTTTCATTAATGGCCAAGGTTATCACTCATTATTATATTGATTATGTGCATGAAAGAGGGTTAAACTTAAGCTCCCTGTTTATCATGCCCCTGTATTATTTTCGTCCTTACACTTCCAAGGTAAATCCTGAATACGAAAAGTTGAAATACCTGTGTAATTCATTTTTGGTACTTGCAGGTTTGTCACTAGTTTTGAATATTGTTTTTGGGGTGCTTCTTATACCATAAAAAATGTCTGTACACGATTAAAGGATGGACAGGATTTATAAATGTTTACTGTTTGAAATTCGTAATTATCCCTTTGAATTTCGTTATATCCTATGTAGAAAATCTCATTCCTTTGTAGCAAGAAGGCTGAGTTATTCTCTCAATAAAAAATATGTCGAACAATAACGAACCCATAAAATTAGTAAGTTTGTGGGAGATGAGTAAAGTTGAAACCATAGAAGAATTTTACCAAAGGAAATTTGATTGGATTCCTGACAACATCCGCAATGAAATTGGACATTTCAATGTGTTTCAGCACGAGCCGGTTGAACCCGGAAAGACTAAGCCCCTGCCATATAAAAGAAGGGATTTTTATAAAATTATGCTGGTGGTTGGCAATATTAACATGAACTACGCTGATCAGGTTATCTCCATAAAGAAACAAGCCTTGTTTTTCTCTAATCCGCAGATTCCTTACAATTGTGAAAACCTGGAAAGAATCGAAGACGGGTTCTATTGCATCTTCAATCAGCATTTTTTTCATCAATTTGGGGATTTAAATCAATATTCAGTATTCCAGCCCGGAGGAAATCATGTATTCGAATTGTCGGATGAGCAAGTGTTTCAGATTACAGGCATTTACAAAAAAATGTTCGAAGAAATCAATTCCGATTACCTTCATAAATATGATGTGCTGAGGAATCTGGTTTTTGAGCTTTTGCATTTTGGCATGAAAATACAACCTGCAGCAAGATCTGACAAGCAGCACCTCAATGCCTCCCAACGCATTTCAACGATGTTTCTGGAATTGCTTGAACGCCAATTCCCCATCGACGAAAACCATCAGGCATTTAGTCTGCGTTCCGCTTCTGATTTCTCCAATCAGCTCAATGTACATGTTAATCATTTAAACAGGGCGGTAAAAGAAACAACCGAGAAAACCACCTCGCAGATTATTGGGGAACGTATCTTGCAGGAAGCTAAAATACTGCTGAAACACAGTGCCTGGACTGTATCTGAAATTGCTTATGCATTAGGCTTTAACGAAGTGACACACTTCAACAATTTCTTCAAGAAACACGTGCAGCTAAGCCCTTTGAAGTTCAGGAATATTTGAATTTTGTAGAATTCCTGATTAATTCATCGACCTGTATTCCTGAGGAGAATATCCAACACGGTTTTTGAACAAACGGGTGAAGTGCTGAGGATATTTGAATCCCAATTCATAGGCTATTTCACTCACCGATTTGCTGGCATCGAACAGTTTTTCTTTGGCCATGTCAGTCAATTTCAACTGGATATACTCATGGGCAGATTTACCTGTCTCCTTTTTAATCAGATCGCCAAAATAGTTGGCCGATAAATGAAGCTCTTCTGCACAATAGGATACAGAGGGTATCCCAATGGTCTGAGGTTTGTCAGATGAAAAATAGCTATTCAGCCGTTCTTCGAACTTTTCAAGAAGGCCCTTGTTGACATTGTCTCTCGTGATGAATTGTCGGTCATAAAACCGTTCGCAGTAATTCAGGAACAGTTCGATATTAGAGGCAATCAATTTCTTACTGTGCTTGTCAATGTTTTGTTGTAATTCATATTCTATTTTTGAAAAACAATCCAGGACAACCTGCCTTTCGCGTTCCGACAGGTGCAAGGCTTCGTTTGCGTTGTAGCTGAAGAAATTATATTCCTGGATGCTTCGGCCCAGAGAAGTTCCATGGATCAGGTCGGAATGGAACACAAGGGCATGTCCCTTTGGTTGATACACCTTTCCGTCATTTTCTATTTCCATAACCTGTCCCGGAGCGACAAATACGAGAGTCCCTTCCTGATAGTCGTAGTAATTACGTCCGTATTTTAAATCACCGCATTTTACATCTTTCAGGAATATGC
>TBL_comb47_HYPODRAFT_10001847_pt1 | contig 26964 bp, 21 predicted proteins | sample TroBogypolimnion_40_FD_10682 | JGI IMG/M metagenome (IMG submission 10682) | reverse complement strand
ATCAATTTCATAAAGTACAGATATTCTTTTCTTAACTTTTTCAGGCCTCTGATGAATAGGCTGCCCGCCGCCGTTAATACAGCCGCCCGGACAAGCCATAACTTCTATAAAGTGGTATTTACTAGTGCCGTTTTCAACATCGTCAAGAATTTGTTTTATATTTCCAATACCATTAACAACGGCTACATTTATATCGTTCCCGTTGATATTAATAGTGCTTTCTTTAATTCCCTGTAATCCGCGGATATCAGTAAGTTCAAGATTATCCAGTTCTTTACCGGTTAATTTGAAATAAGCGGTTCTTAAAGCAGCTTCCATAACACCGCCTGTTGTTCCGAATATTGCAGCAGCACCTGTTGATTCACCAAGAGGATCATCAAACTTATCTTCCGGTAAATCATTAAAATCAATACCTGACATCTTAAACATGCGTACCAATTCTCTTGTAGTAAGAACTGCATCAACATCCTGCATATATTCTTCGGTTAATTCAGGACGGTTAGATTCAAATTTCTTAACAGTACATGGCATTATAGATACTACAAATATATCTTTAGGATCAATTCCCATTTTCTTCGCATAATAAGTCTTTAAGATTGCGCCTTCCATTTCATGCGGTGATTTACATGTAGAAACATGTTTCAACAATTCGGGTTTATTTTGTTCAATATATTTAACCCAACCAGGGCAGCAGCTTGTAAACATAGGCAAGCTTGAATTTTTTGTAATCCTGCTTATTAGTTCGTGCCCTTCTTCCATAATAGTTAAATCGGCAGCGAAGTTGGTATCAAATACTTTTTTAAAGCCTAATCTTCTTAAACCAGTTACAAGTTGTCCTGTGGCATTAGTTCCAAGCGGGAAGTTATATTCTTCACCGATTGAAGCTCTAACTGCAGGTGCAACCTGAACAATTACATATTTATTTTTATCGGCAAGAGCACTGGTAACATCTTTAGCACTGCTCTTTTCTCTCAATGCAGCTGTTGGGCATACTAATATACACTGGCCGCAAAGAATACAATCGCTAATATTTAAACCCTTGTTATAAGGAGTCGTTACATTCGTTAAAAATCCTCTATTGGTAAAATCAATTGCACCTACTTTCTGTATTTCAGCACATGTCCTAACGCATCTTCCGCAAAGAATACATTTAGCCGGGTCTCTTTCCATAGAAGGGCTTGATATATCTATTGCATGGTCTTTTTTCTCACCTGCGTAACGGTGTTCTCTTAAAGCATAGGTTTCTGTAAGGTTTTGTAATTCGCAGTTTTTATTTCTTACGCAAATTAAGCAATCCTGCGGATGATTTTCTACAAGAAGTTCTACAATCGTCTTACGGGCTATGCGTACTCTTGGAGAATTAGTCATAACCTTCATACCTTCAGCAACAGGATAAGCGCAGCTTGGAATTAGTCCTCTCATACCTTCAACCTCAACAACACAAATTCTGCATGCACCGCTAGGGAATAAATCTTTCATATGGCATAATGTGGGTACGTGCACGCCTACGGATTTTGCTGCATCAAGAATGGTCATTCCTTCTTCGGCCTTTACCTTGATATTATTTATTGTTAATTCAATCATTTTTTCCTCAATTCTTTAGTTAACATTTATAGCATCGAAACGGCAGGTTTCAACGCACATACCGCATTTAATACATTTAAGATCCAATATATAATGAGGCTGCTTTTTCTCGCCTACAATTGCTTCAGACGGGCATTTCTTAGCGCACAAACCGCATCCTGTACATAAATCACTTTTAATAGTAAATGTTAAGAGTTCTTTACAAACACCCGCAGAACATTTTCTATCAAATAAATGCTCTTCATATTCATCCTTGAAATATTTTAAACCGGAAAGAATAGGGTTTGGAGCACTCATTCCTAATCCGCATAATGATGTATCTTTAATAACATTAGCAAGTCTTTGCAGATGAATAATTCCTTTGAATCGCTGAAGTTGTTCTAATTTATTCCCGTCTTTTGAATAACGTTTAGGAATTCTTTCAATTATTTCCAACATTCTTTTGGTGCCTTCTCTGCAAGGTACGCATTTACCGCATGATTCATTCTTAATAAAGGTTAAAAAGAATTTGGCAATGTCTACCATACAGGTATCTTCATCCATGACTACGAATCCGCCGGAGCCCATCATAGCGCCAACTTCTTTTAAGGATTCATAATCTACTTCAGTTTCAATTACTTCCATAGGTAAGCAGCCGCCGCTGGGGCCGCCAATTTGAACAGCTTTGAATTGTTTACCGTTTGGAATTCCGCCGCCGATATTAAATACAATTTCCTTAAGGGTAACACCCATAGGAACTTCAACAAGGCCGCTATTTTCAATTTTACCGCTAAGGGCAAATACTTTTGTTCCTTTACTTGTTTTAGTTCCAATTGATGAGAACCATTTTGCTCCTCTAACGATCACAGAAGGTACGTTTGCACATGTTTCGACGTTATTAATTACTGTTGGTTTACCCCATAAACCTGAAATCGATGGATAAGGAGGACGAGGTTTCGGCATTCCTCTCTTCCCTTCAATCGAGGCAATTAAAGCTGTTTCTTCACCACATACAAATGCACCCGCACCTTTTTTGATCTTAATATCGAAATCGAAACCGCTTCCCAAAATATTCTCGCCTAACAAACCGTATCTTTTACATTCTTTTAAAGTATTTAATAATCTTTCTATTGCCAAAGGATATTCTGCACGGCAATATATGTATCCAAAAGTAGCGCCAATTGCATAAGCGCCGATGATCATACCTTCAACTAATTTGAATGGATCGCTTTCAAGAACCGATCTATCCATAAATGCGCCTGGATCTCCTTCATCAGCATTACAGATTAAATATTTCTGTTCCGCTTTCTGTTTAAGAGCCAATTCCCATTTTTTACCTGTCGGGAATCCTGCACCACCCCTGCCTCTAAGGCCGCTTTCTAAAATTTCCTGAACTACATCTTCCGGTGTCATTAATCTTAAAGCTTTATCTAAAGCTTTAAAACCGCCGTTGGCAATGTATTCATCTATTGAAGTAGGATTTATTATACCGCAGTTTTCTAAAACTAATTTTAACTGATGCTTAAAGAAAGGAATTTCCTTAATGTTTTTTATTCCGTCTTTACTTTCGCCATGGGTTGCAAATACTTTCTTCTGATATACATCTTTTTCAACAATAGCTTTTTTAATCAATTCAGGTACATCTTTTACTGTAACTTCACAATAAGAAATCCTGTCGCCGTCAGGTAATTTAATATCAACAATAACTTCCTTTGCGCAATATCCAATACAGCCGGTAGGTACTATTACTGCACTGATATTTAATTTTTGTAGTTCCTGTTCTATAGCAATTTTTATTTTATCTGCACCTGAAGCAAGTCCGCAAGTTCCCATTCCAATAAAAATTACAGGAATATCATGAACCTTATAGGTCATTCTTTTATTTAATTCAATAATTTCATCTTTGCATTTAGCATTATGATGGCAAAGCGGGCCTTCCGTACAACAAGCGACAAATTGTTCACATGGGTTCTTTGCACTATGCCAACACTCATTGCAACAAATATCTAAAAAAGTTTTCATTCTACACTCGCAGTTTGTTCTGTTTTTGCCTTTGTTGATTCTTCCTTGCGGTATTTAGCAAGTATTTTCGGTATTTCTTTAACTGTCATTCTGCCATAATACTCTTCATTAATATTGACTACAGGAGCAATGCTGCAAGCTCCTATACAAGCGACAGTTTCAAGCGTAAACACTTTATCTCTTGTAGTTTCGCCTGCTTTAATTTTTAATTCTGTTTCCATACCGGATAGAATATTAGCTGAATTTTTAACATGGCATGCAGTTCCTCTGCATACACGAATAACATTTTTTCCAAGTGGGTTTAATCTGAACTGATTATAAAATGTAGCAACGCCATAAACACTGCTTAAAGGCATGCCTACATATTCAGCAACATCAGATAATGCTTTTTCAGGCAGGTATCCATAAATACCTTGTACATCCTGTAGCATGGCAATTAAATTACTTCTGTCTTTTGCCGGGTAATGATTAAAAATATCTTTATGCATTACTAAATTCTCCAAAATTTCTATTTTAATTTTAGCATTTTATGTGCCAGTTATAAAAAGACTGAAATGTCATGAAATTTGCCCAAATTCATCAATTCATAATCTACTACTTGTCTGTTTTTCCAAATATTGAGAATTTTATACACTCTATTCCAAATGATAGAAATGATATATTAAAATGCGATAGATAATTAAATAAGAATAGAATACGAAAATATTCAGGCACAAATATACATTAATACGCGAATGGTATTGTATCTTGGTGATTTTATAAGAAATGAATTATAAAAAGCACAATATTAATAATTAAAAAATATAAAACAGAATTTTTACTTCTTTATAATTTTTCTATTCCCTCATTTTTCTTTATTGAATCTAAAGCGATTTTTTTCTTATAATCAATGTATTTGTTCATGATTTTAATATCAGAGACAGCAATAATCTGTACAGCCAACAAAGCAGCATTTTTTGCGCCGTCAACAGATACAGTAGCAACAGGTATGCCTGCAGGCATTTGCACTATGGAAAGTAAGGAATCCATTCCGTTGAATGATTTACCCATAATCGGTACTCCAATAACCGGTAAAGGTGTATTAGCAGCAGTAACACCTGGTAAATGAGCTGCGCCTCCGGCTGCTGCAATTATTACTTTCAATCCTCTTTCCAATGCTGATTTTGAATATTCAGCATGTTGTTCCGGTGTCCTATGAGCTGACAAAATTTTAACTTCGTATCCGATATTAAATTCTTTAAATACTTCTATTGCTTTGGTCATTACAGGAAGGTCTGAATCACTTCCCATGATAATACCTACTAATGGTTTCTTTTCCATAACATTCCTTTTTTTATTTCAAATATAAAAAAAGTGGATGATTAAAAACCATCCACTTCAACAAGGATTTATGCATTTATTTCTTTTTTTTACTTATTTTCTACTAATTGAACCAATACCGCTAACGTCGCTATGAACATCTTTGGGATTTCCATAATATGATATAGACCCAACGCCTGAAACTGAAGCATCTATGCTTTCACTTGCATAAACATCCGCATTTGAAGCTCCGCTCATAGAAATTTCGACATTTAAAGCCTTCAGGTTTTTAGCTCTTAAACTTGCCGCTCCTGAAATATCGGCTGTAAATTTTTCAACCTTTCCAATTAATTCAATACTTCCGGCTCCGCTTAGGTCAACTGAGAATTTTTCACCAGAAATATTATCAACAAATACATCGCAGGCCCCTCCTAATTCAATATATTCAAGGCTTGGAACCGTTATCTTAATTTTTAGCTCTTTCCTTGGTGAAATGTTCTTTTTTGTATCAATAACAAGCTTATCCCCTTCTACATTAGTCCTGATATATTTCAGTAAATTTTCCTCACCAATTATTTCAATTGATTCTTCTTTACCTACCCTTACTTCAACATTAAATGCACCGCCAAGCTCTAATTGAGTAAAATTATCAATATTTCTCTTTTCGCTTGTAATTTTGCCATTTCCTCTGATGCCCATAATATTCCAGTCTCTGCATCCTATAAAAAGGCTAAAACATAAAAGGATAATTAATAATAGGCTTTTTTTCATAATTACCTCTGCTTTTCTATACTTTTGACGCACATCAAATAATAAAGTTCTATCATTATTAACAAGATTTATTTAATTTACTTTTAAATTTATCTAAGTTAACTTTGAAAACTGAATTGCAAGACAGGATAAATTTTGGAGGTTATTTTGGTTCCTGAAGATATTAATAAGTTACAATCAGAGGTTTTTGACCATCTTTGGAATGGCCGGCACAGAATGGCTCTTAATTCTGCCGAAAAATTATACAAAGAGAGACCTGATGATGCTGAAGCTGTTATTGGCTATGCTTGGGCTCTTCTTGAAAATGGAGACCCGGTTAAAGCAATGGATTATGCAAACCTTGCTGTGGAGATGAAAGGCAATTCTTTTATTACTAGGCTTTACAGAGGTTATCTTTTAATGCGCATGAGTATATTTGAAGGAGCCTTGAGCGATATTGATCAGACACTTGACAGACAAAAAGAGATGCTTGCTTTTACCTATTTGAATAAAGCACGCTCTTTAGCCGGGATGAAAAGATTTGATGATGCTTTAAAAACTTTTGATTTAGCCCTCTTAATAGATAACATGAAAAATCCGGCATGGATCAATTCCAAATTGTTTTATAAAAAAGCTAAAGATCTTTTTACAGATAATTTTAAAATTCTACCCGCTGATGCTGAAAAGTATATTAAATTAGGGTTTGAAGCAATTAAGTTAAAAGAAATATGGTTCGCTTTTTTCCTTTCCAAAAAATTCAAAGATAGCCCTAAATTAATTAAGGATTTCCCGGATTCTGAAATACTTGAACTTGAATCCCTTTTTATGCTATTTCAATATAAGCCTGCTTTAAAAAAAGCTGAGGCAATAAAAAATAAATTCCAGAAAGATGAGCACTTCTTAAATATTTACAGTTCATTATTAAAATCATTACAGGAAGAACCTATTGATGAAAAAGACAATGAGACTGAAAATGAACCATCGTCAGTTACCGAAAAAATAACTATACCACCGGAATCAAAAGACAATTTCAGAATAGATTCAATAATTTACCCTAATAGTTATTTAGATATTTTTTCTGCCAAGATTTTTGATATATCTGATGCAGCTAAAAATTCTGATAAAAAATATTATGCGATACTTGATTACAATAATATTACACATATAGGAATTGAAGTAATTTTTAATAATTACTTTTTTAAAAAAGAAAGTAAAACTTTTCCATGTTATGCCTTATGGTATTTAAACGATGTTGAAATAGGCAGAAACGATTTCACTTTATCAGTAAAGAAGACGTGGGATTCTGTAATATTTGCCCAGTCGTGGGGTGATGAGGTTGAAGGTTACTGGAAAATAGGACAGGGTAAAGTTGAAATATATGCAAATAACTTAAAAGTGTGCGAAAAATACTTTGTGCTTGGCAATCATTTCCTACCTGAAGGTATGAAAGAAATGGAAACTCTTCTTTCACCATTTAAAAAAGAAGACGAAAAAGAAAAGCAGCCAAAAACTATTATTGACGATAGAATAATTCCAATTGAAGAACTGCTTAAGGAATTGGAATCTTTTATCGGGTTAAATAATATAAAAGATTCTGTAAAAGGGTTAATAGATTACCTCAGGTATATAAACGAAAGGAAAAAACAAGAGTTAAAAACATCCGAACAAATTACTATTCACTCGGTTTTCCTTGGTAATCCCGGTACCGGTAAAACTACTATAGCAAGATTAATGGGAAATATATTCAGGTCACTTGGTATATTATCCAAAGGGCATGTTGTAGAAGTTGACCGCTCGGCACTGGTCGGACAGTATATTGGAGAAACTGCCCAAAAGACAGAAAAGATTATTTCAGAAGCTATCGGTGGTGTTCTTTTTATAGACGAAGCTTATACTCTTGTAAAAAAGGGCGCTTCACAGGATTTCGGACAGGAAGCTATTGACATATTATTAAAAAGGATGGAAGATAAAAAAGGTGAATTTGTTGTAATCGTTGCCGGTTATCCGGAAGAAATGAATTCATTTTTAACATCTAATCCCGGGTTGAAATCCCGTTTCACGCGCTATTTTAATTTTGAAGATTATACTCCTGATGAATTACTTGAAATTTTCGGGAAGCTGCTGAAATCTGAAGAATATTCTATAGAAAAGGATGCAGAAGAATTTTTACATAAAGAATTGATGCGCTTATACAGAGCAAAAGATAAAACTTTCGGTAATGCCCGGCTTGTCAGGTCAATTTTTGAAGATATTAAATTTATTCTTAGCAAAAGATATCTTAATCTCCCCAAGGAAGCACAGACCAAGGAAGTCCTTGGTAAAATAATAATTGATGATATAAAAGAAATATTTAGTGTAAAAGATGAAAAGAAATTAAACATTCCTGTAAATGAAGAGCTGCTTAATGAAGCTTTAAACGAGCTTGAGAATTTAATAGGATTAACTGAGGTAAAAAAGGAAATTAAGGATATAATTAAACTTGCAAGATATTATAAAGAACAAAACCTTAATTTAAGTGATAAACTCGGTTCACATATTTTATTTTTAGGTTCACCTGGTACAGGCAAAACAACTATTGCACGTTTATTCGGGAAAATTTATTCAGCACTTGGTATTTTGCAGAAAGGGCATTTAGTAGAAACTGACAGAAAAGATCTTGTTTCCGGATATGTAGGACAAACAGCACAAAAGACTTCAGAAGCAATAAATAAAGCAATCGGCGGTACTCTTTTCATCGATGAGGCTTACAGCCTTGTAAAATCGGATAGTCAGGAGAACGATTTCGGTAAGGAAGCAATTGACATTTTGCTTAAACGTATGGAAGATGAAAAAGGTAAATTCATTGTAATTGCAGCAGGCTATACTGACGAGATGAATCATTTTATTCAATCAAACCCCGGTATTAAATCAAGATTTTCTAAAACAATTACTTTTTCCGATTTTACACCGGGCGAACTTCTGGAACTTACAAAAAGAATTTTTTCTGCTGAAAAGAAAACATTTGACAAGGAAGTAGAAGATAGATTATTTAAGTATTACAATGAACAATACAGGGAAAGGGATAAAAGTTTCGGCAATGCCAGAATAGTAAGAAACGTAGTTGAAACATTAAAACAAAAAAGTTTCTTAAGAATAAGCGAACTGCCGAAAGAACAATTGAATGAAGAAGTAACCGGGAAAATAACAGTAGAAGATTTAAAAGAACTATTTAAACTTGGTACCGAAGCAAGACAATATGAAGTGCAAGGAGATGCCGATAAACTTGAATTACTTATGAATGAGCTCAATTCCTTAATTGGCCTTAACTCTGTTAAACAAGGCGTAGCTAAGCTAATAACCGGATTAAAGGTTTCGAAACTCAGAAAAGAAAGAGGATTACATGTAATAGATAAAAGCCTGCATTCCGTATTTATGGGGCATCCCGGCACAGGAAAAACAACAGTAGCACGGCTAATCAGTAAAATTTATAAAGAGATGGGGCTTTTAGAACGTGGACATTTAGTTGAAGTTGACCGCGCTGAACTTGTTGCAGGTTATCAGGGACAAACAGCAATTAAAACAGATAAAATAATTCAGCAATCCCTCGGCGGTACTCTATTTATTGATGAAGCATATACTCTTGCCCGCGGTTCAAATGATTTTGGCCAGGAGGCTATAGATACTCTTCTTAAAAGAATGGAAGACTATAAAGGTAAATTTGTTGTAATTGTAGCCGGATACCCTGATGAGATGAAGCATTTTATCGATTCAAATCCCGGATTGCAATCCCGTTTCTCTAACACGTTCTTTTTTGATGACTACCATCCAAGGCAATTATTGGATATCGCAAATACAATAGCTGAATCCTCCGGATATAAGCTGGATGAGGGCGCAATTCAAATGCTGCTTGAAATTTTCAATAAACTATATACTAACAGAGATAGAAATTTCGGTAACGCCAGAACTGCCAAAAATATATTATATAAGGCTATAAGTAATCAGGAAGAAAGAATCGACAAATTATTTTCTAAGAGTGATGATGACCTTGTAACAATCATTTATGAAGATTTGAAAGATGTTGAAGAAGAGTGCTAAGATTTTTTCCCCTTAGCATTATATAAACTTTTTGCTATAGTACCTGCAATAGAAACAATTAACCTCCTTGGGAATAATTTCCCTGATACAGCCATAGTTTTATTTATAAACCCATCAATAACACTTGGCTTTTTACCCAAATTTTTTAATGCGGTAGTTACAACCTGCTCGGGTGTACGGACAAACGGGCCTGTGCCTACAGAGGCTATTCTTTGAAATTCAGTATTCGTACCCCCGGGATTTAGTGCAAGAACATCAATGTTATGTTTTTTCATTTCATACCACAAAGTTTCTCCCATAAATAGGTTAAATACCTTTGTAGCAGAATAAGTTGACATATATGGAGTGGGCTGGAATGCAACAGAAGAACCAAGAAATATTATTCCTCCTTTTTTCCGTGCAATCATTTTATCAAGAAAATGATGTGTAAGCATAATAGGGACATAACAATTTAATATTACCATATCCCCTTCTGTTTGTGCATCACAATTATTAAATTCGCCTGTAGAGCCAAATCCGGCATTATTTATTAATAATCCTACATCTAAATTTGCAGTTTTAGTTTTTATCAATTCAATTGAACCGGGCTTTACAAGATCGCAGGGAATAATTTCTGTTTTAATATTATGCTTAGAAGTTAATGAGTTGGAAAGTGCTGTTAATCTTTCTTCTCTCCGGGCAATTAAAATAAGATTGAAACCAATTAAAGCTAACCTCCCGGCAAATACTTCCCCTATTCCCGATGAGGCACCAGTTACGAGCGCCCATTCTCCATATTTATTTACCATCTATTAGCCCGGATATTTATTAAACCATTTCACTCATTAATTCTTTGCGGGGATGAGGAATTACTACTTTATTTACCAAAAGCCCTTTGTCGGCAATTATTTTTGCCCCCGATTCAACAGCTGAGGTAACGGCGGCAACTTCTCCTGTTAGAGTACAAAAAGCTTTTCCGCCTAATGCCATTGCCAATCTGACTTCAATCAATTTTACATTGGCGGCTTTAACTGCTGCATCCGCACCCTCGATTAATGCAGATACCGAAAATGACTCAATAATACCAAGTGCTTCAAGTTCCTGTACACTGTTATGCCCGGAAAGAGCCGGGAAAATATCCGGGTGTACATTAGGAATAACAAAAGTATCAATCACTGCAAACTCGATCTGATTAGCAGCATTTTCAACCGCACTTTGCACTTCAGCTACTTCACCGCCAATCAATACCATATATTTTCCTGAACAGATTGTGCGGGATATTATCAGTTCTACTGCCGAAGTTTTCAGCATTATATCAGCTGCCTGCATTCCTGCCGCAATACTTGTCAATTCTATTAAACCTATTGAGTTCATTTTATAGCCTTTCAAAATTATTTTCTTATTAAAATGTATTCCTTTGTAACTTCTTTAATTCTTCCGCCAATAGATGCATGAATAATAGCACCAAGCTTACCCTCTTCAATTTTACCTATTATATCCCCTTCATTAACAACAGCACCTTCATTTACTATAGGTTGTGCCGGAACACCAACATGTTGTTTTAAGAATATTTTTACTTCATTTGGATTATAAGCTTTATTCAAAAAAGGAGCCTTAGCCTCAAATCTATATATATCCATTTTTTTCATTAGCTGTTTTATCGGCACCCTTCTCCCTTCCTTCATTGGATGTACTTTTACAGGCTTTTCCTGTTTGTATTTCAGCCCAAGTTTTCTCATTTCAGCTTTTCCCTGATCGCATGCTTCCCGGGGATATAAATCTTCAGGGCATGAATAAAGAGAACATAGGCCGCAAGAACAGCATAGATCTGCATAATTATTCCAGAATTCCTTTCCGCTTGTTGTGAAGCTAAGCGAGCGCATTACTTTATGAGGCTGTACATCATAACCAAGTAAATAGCGGGGACAAAATTCAGTGCAATAACTGCATTGATCACAAGCCGACTTTCCAATTCTATTCATATCACCAATAGGCCTGCTCATTCTTTTAATCATGTAATGATCTATTGGAAGTACAATAATGCCCGAAGTTGTCTTAGTAACAGCTGTATTAAGATCTGTGGTATATTTGCCCATTAAAAGTCCGCTTAAAAACACACCATATTCTTTTACGGATGCGCCGCCTGCTAATGTTATTAATTCTTTTATAGTTGTACCTAATGGTACAAATAATGATTTTGGTTCATTTACAGCTCCTGCAATACATAAAAATTTCTTTGTTACAGGAACGTTGTTTATGGCATTACTGATATTATACAAAGTCTCAACATTATTAACAACACATCCAACATCCAGAGGAAGCCCGAAAGGTGGGATTAATCTATGGGTTGCAGAATGTACTAATTCATATTCATCACCACTTGGATAAAAATCGCCCAACAGGCACATTTCAATTTTAGTACCTTTTATATTCTTTTCTATTGCTTCAACTGCTGAAGTATTTTTAGCTTTAATACCGAACAAACCTTTTTTGGCATTTGTAGCTTCTATCATTGTTTCCATACCATGGACAATCTCAGGGGCGTAATTAACCATTAATTCATAGTCCTTATGTAATAATGGTTCGCATTCCGCTCCATTAGCAAGCATAAACTCTACCTGGGATTTTGCTTTCACATGTGTAGGAAAACCGGCACCGCCTGCACCAACAACTCCGGCATTGAAAATCTTCTCTTGAAAATCCATTATGACTTTCCTTTCTTAATTACCACAATAGTCTTATCATCCTGATATTTGCTGTTTGAAGTTGAAAATTTAATTACATCATCTAAAATAGAATATACTAATTCTTTAGGACTTAGGTCTTTGTTATTTTTTATAACTTCCACTAACCTTTCAATTTCGTAAAATTCATATTTGTCATTAGCTGCTTCAACTATACCATCGGTGTATATAACAAGGATATCTCCTTCAGCCATATTTACACTGTCCGTTTCGAACTTTGAATTCGGCACAGGGCCTAACAAAGGACCGGTCGAATCTAAATATTGGACTGTACCTTTCTTGCTTATATAATGAACCGGGGGATTATGCCCTGCATTGGCATATAGAAATAATCCTTTTTTATCAGGTAAAAGTTCTCCATAAAAAAGAGAAATAAATTTATCATCCTTGAACATTTTATTTATGAGCTGATTAAGCCGGTGCATAGTTGAGGTGATCTTAATCTGGAATGTACTTGCCATCCTTATGGCACCGGAAATGTACATTGCCTCTGCAGCAGCACCTAATCCTTTGGATGCCGCATCTCCAACAACAACACCAAGCCTGTCACTGTTATCCCCGATTCTAAGATAATCATAAAAATCTCCGGCTATTATATCTGCCGGTACAGTTACGCCAAACAGCTCATATCCATGATAAGAATATTCATGTTCAGGGAGAATACTGCGTTGAATTTGTTTAGCATTATCTATGTCCTTAATCAGATTTTTTTGAGTAACCGAAAGAAAATCCTGCTTAATCCTTGAAGTCAGGAATGTAGAAACGATATTTATAATATCTGTAAACTCATCATCAATTGTATCGCTATTAAGTGCAAGCATATACTGATAATACCGTTTACCATTAATCTTTACTTTTTGGCCAACACCGGAAGCGGAATATTTTATGATCCCCTTGCTCATGAGATGTCTGTTAGTCTCATTTGCAAGAACAGTTCTTTGTTCAGTAATTTTATCCAGAATAGGGTAATTATCTATTTTAATCGTAAAATCGGAATCGATTTTTTTAACTTTCCCTGTCTGGAAAACTAATTTATAATTTCTGTTCTCCGGATCCAGTTTCCAAATTCTTCCGCCATTTACAGTAATTTCCTCGCGGTGAACAATTTGCTCTGTAATATCAGATAATAATTCTTCTTCACTTGCATATTTCTTAGAAGCAAGAACATCAATAAGCCTGTATAATTTTTTTTGCTCCATAAATTTATTCTGCGTAGAAATCGATCACTTTTTGAATCGCTCTCTTACAAACCTCATTAAACTGAATATTTTTATCTCTGAATGAATTCATCATGCTATCAAAAGTCGGCCTGTAAACTCCTTTAGGTACATAACCGGCACCTTCAAATGCTCCAATAACATTTTTATATTTTTCTCCGTTTGGAGTTGGAATTGGAGTGTCTTTATCAACAAGGTCCTTCCATTTTTTATCGAAATTAACAAGAGTAGTAATATTAGGTTCCCATGGTTCAACATTTGGAGGATACATATCCTGATATGTAGGATCATTACCGTATTCATCTGCAAGACCTGCAAGTCCATGTCCAAATTCATGAACAAAAATCATATTTACCATTGAATTTTTTGCTGCTGTCATATTGTAAAAATTATAAATTGCGCCGCCGCCGTACTTGGTGGTATTTATTAAAACGTAAATCTGGTCATAAGGGGCATTTGCAGCTACATCTTTAACCGTATGATAGTCTGTAGTCATACAATATCTTTCGCTGTCAAATGTATAAAAATTGGAATTTAAAAGAGTATTTTTCCAAATATGTTTACCGGGAATATCTGTTTCGGAATCAACTGATGGAGCTAAAACACCCCAAACATTAATTTTATCTTTATTTTCCTTAAATGGTGAATAACTGAATAAAGTCTCTACACATTTTTTGCAGTCATTTTTGAAATCTTCCATTTGATCTTTGGTATAACCTTCGGGTATAATAACTATATCAAGTTTAACAGAAGGATCGCCTGAATAATGTACTTTAAAATTAGGATATACTAATTTTCTTTCGGGAGAAATAAAATAATCATTAGGATTAACTTCATGTTCAAATAACTTAACCCATTCATTGTATTTGTTCCTTCTATACAACTCAACGTTTACCGGATTCTTAGGAAACGGAAATGTAAGAGAGCCTGAAAAACTTCTTGTAACTGTTTTTGCTTCTTCTGTAGTCTGCCATTCCTGGTATAATGTAGAAAACCCTCTTGAATAAAGAAGTGTACCTGATGCTTTATCAAATACTTTATAAAAGTAATATCCGGATTCTGAAGGGTCAATTAAATTTTTGTGTGATCCTCCATAGTAAGGCTCAATAAGGCACTTATCGAATGATATTATTTCTGATGTTTTGTTTCCTGTATGGTAAAAATCCATACGGAGTGTTTTGTTCTCAAAATACTGGTCAAAATTTACTTGTGCAAAACAAACTGACGTTAAAAATACAAAATAAAATAATAGCTTTTTCATAGCTTCCTCTATCTTATTAATTCTTGATTTTCCTTGAACCCGGCTTTACAACAGGAATACCCTGTTTACAAATTGGGCATTCTTCCGGTTTATATGAAACTACATCTAATTTAAGTGCACTTACCTGTGGTAAACCGAAACTAACTTTACCATTACTTCTATCCACTATCATTCCTACACCGGCATTAACACCTTTAGCCTCTTTAACTATTTCCATGACTTCAAAAACAGAGCCTCCGGTTGTAACAACATCTTCACAAACCAGTAGTTTTTCGTTTTCTGAAATTGAAAAACCTCTTCTTAAGGTTAATTTGGTGTCTTCCCTTTCAGCAAAAATAAATTTCTTTTTTAATAAACGGGCTACTTCCTGCCCTACACAAATACCTCCTATTGCAGGAGAGATTACTGTGTCTATTTCCATATCTTTAAAATAATTAGCAATTATTGTCGCAAGTTTTTCAAGATATTCAGGATATTGCAGTACTAATGCACATTGAAAATACTGGTTACTGTGCCTTCCGGAAGTTAACAGAAAATGTCCTTTAAGCAGAGCATTAGTTTTCTCAAAGATTGCAAGAATATCGTTTTCCGGCATTTTAATCTCTCGTTACTTATTATTTAAAATAATAAAATATAATTGTAAATATAACTCAAAAAAATATCGGGAAGGAAACCGAAATTAAAAATTTCAGTTTCATCCCGATTATTAAATCTTTTAAATTTACAGTAAAATGGCACAATTAATTGTTCGGTTCTTCCTTTGCTAAAGATTCATCAGGTTTTTCAAGAATTTCTATTCTTTCCGGAACAAAGTACAAACCTTCTGTACCTTCTTTATGTTTAACTAGAATTTTATCGCCATCCTTTATATTGCCAAGGAGTAGTTCTTCAGCCATTGGATCTTCAATATATTTCTGAATAGCTCTTTTTAACGGCCTTGCTCCAAATTTAGGATCATATCCTTTTTCGGCTAGGAAATTTTTACTTTCTTCTAGAAGGTCAATCTCCATTTTATTGTTTGCAAGATTCTTAATAAGCTCTTTCATTTCAATAGAAATGATTTCTTTGATATCTTCTTTCGTAAGATTCCTGAATACAACTGTTTCGTCAATCCTGTTAAGAAATTCAGGATTAAAAAGTTTTTTCATTGCGTCTTCAACAGTATTCTTTAGATGATCGTATTGATCGCCCGATGTATCACCGCCAAAACCAATATTACCTGTCGATTTTATTTCCTTTGTACCGATATTTGAGGTCATTATGATTATGGTGTTCTTAAAATCTACACGGCGCCCTAAGCTATCGGTTAATCGTCCGTCATCAAGCACCTGCAGCAAAAGATTAAATACATCGGGATGTGCTTTTTCAATTTCATCAAATAATACTACGGAATAAGGTTTCCTGCGTACTTTTTCAGTAAGCTGCCCCCCTTCTTCATAACCAACATATCCCGGAGGCGCTCCAACCAATCTTGACACAGCAAACTTTTCCATATATTCGCTCATATCAATCCTTATAAGAGCATCTTCTGTATCGAATAAGTATCTTGCAAGTACTTTGGCCATTTCTGTTTTTCCTACTCCCGTAGGGCCTAGGAAAACAAAACTGCCTATAGGTTTATTTGCTCTTTTTAAGCCTGCTCTTGTTCTTCTTATTGCTTTGGTCAATTGAATAACAGCTTCATCCTGGCCTACTATCCTGCCTTTAAGTGCAGTTTCCATTTTCATTAGTTTATCAGACTCAGCCTGAACAACCCTTGTAACCGGAATGCCTGTCATCATAGAAACTACAGTAGCAATGTCATCTTCACTAACGTCATATACAGTTTCTTTTGTTTTTTCTTCCCATTCTCTTTTCGCTATTTCCAGATCATTAAGAAGAGTTCTTTCTTGATCTCTAAGGCGTGCTGCTTCTTCATAATCCTGCTGTTTAACAACTTGTGTTTTTTGCTGTTTAATTTTTTCAATATCTTCTTCTAGTTTAATAATGTCTTCCGAAACATTAAAATTACCCATGTGAACACGAGATCCTGCTTCATCAAGAACATCAATTGCTTTATCAGGAAGAAATCTGTCTGTTATATATCTGTCGCTCAAACGAACGGCTGTATCAATTGCTGGTTTGGAATATTTAACATGATGATGTTCTTCATATTTGAATTTTATGAATTCAAGTATTTGAATTGTTTCATCAACAGAAGGAGGTTCAACCATTACTTTCTGGAATCTTCTGTCAAGTGCGCCGTCTGTCTCAATGAATTTTCTGTATTCATCCAAAGTAGTTGCACCAATACACTGAATATCACCGCGTGCAAGAGCAGGTTTAAACATATTGGAAGCATCCAATGAACCGGAAGCCCCTCCTGCGCCTACAATAGTATGCAATTCATCGATGAAAAGAATTATATCATCGGCCTTTTCTAATTCAGTCATCAATGCTTTCATTCTTTCTTCAAATTGTCCCCTGTATTTTGTTCCTGCAACTAAGCCGGCTAAATCGAGAGTAACAATTCTTTTATCCTGAAGAATTCTAGGTACCTTACGCTGAATTATTTTTAATGCCAATCCTTCTGCAATAGCTGTCTTGCCAACACCCGGTTCACCAATTAAAACAGGGTTATTTTTCTTTCGTCTGCTTAGAACCTGTGCAACACGTTCAATTTCTTTTTCACGTCCAACAACAGGATCCAATTTATCTTCAATTGCAAGTTTTGTAAGGTCCCTTCCAAAATTATCCAGAACCGGAGTTTTGTTCTTCTCACTTTTCTTAGAACCACCCTGAGTAGAACCGGTTGATCCAAAACTTCCTTTATCCATAGCACGTGCATTAAGAATATTATTTAATTCAGCACGTGTATTATCATAAGTAACAGCAAATTGATGAAGTATCTGTGTTGCTATATTATCTTCGTCACGTAAAATTGCAAGCAGAATATGTTCCGTACCTATAACATCGGATTTAAATATTTTTGATTCAATCTGAGTAATCTTTAATACTTTTTCAGCTTGTTTAGTCAATGGAATATTACCGATAGTTAATGTTCCGCCTGCTGAGCGGACAGTATCTTCAATTGCTTTCTTTAGTTTTACAAGGTCAACATCAAGATCTCTTAAAATCTTAACAGCTACCCCCTGTCCTTCTCTTATAATACCCAGTAATAGATGTTCGGTGCCAATATAATCATGGCCAAGACGTAAAGCCTCTTCTCTGCTTAATCTAATTACTTCCTGTACTCTTTCCGAAAAATTTCCTTCCATAAAAATTCCTTTATCGTTATTCTATATCTTGGTAAACAGTAAACATCACCAAAATGTTCACTTAAATATACAGATACCTGTAAGACTTATCAAGAAATTTAGGCCTATAAAAAACTGTTTACTTTTACCTGCTTTTTACCGATTTTAGATGAAATTTAAGGAGCTTATCATGCAATTTATATACAAAAGCATGACTTTTGACGTCACTTTTAATATTGACGAAAATTTAATTGTAGCAACCTATATTAACCCCCAAAAAATTATATATACCAAAGATGAACATACCGGAGAAATAATCAAAAAAATAGGCTATTCGGATATAGTGTCTTTTACTACACCAATATCTGATATCTATATTAAAGGGGACGAGATTTCCAGGATATTTGAAAATAATGACTTTTGTTTTTCGACTGTTATTAAAAAGTTATGCATAAAAATTGATAGCCAGTTTAAATAATTATTGACTATAGAACCAGATTTATTCTTCGCTTTACAATATTGTAATCCTGTTTTTTTTTAATAATATTGTATCTGTTATTTCCCAAATTAATTCGGAGTTAGGATGGAATCCTCTGTAACAATGATCGCTGTTATAATTATTATTGGTGTAATCATATTTTTAAGCTTTATTTTATACTATGTACCTATTAATTTATTTATTACTGCATATTTTTCAGGGGTTAAGGTAAAAATTTTCAAAGACCTAATAGGTATGCGTTTAAGGAAAGTAGTACCTTCTCTAATAGTACGGAACCTGATAGCAGCAACTAAAGCCGGAATACCCTTAAATACTTCACAACTTGAAGCACATTTTCTTGCAGGAGGAAATGTTACAAATGTTGTAAATGCACTTATATCTGCTCACAAAGCAAATCTTGATCTTAGTTTTGAAAAAGCAGCAGCAATTGACTTAGCAGGACGTGATGTTCTTGACGCAGTAAAAATGTCTGTTATACCGCGTGTAATTGAAACTCCAAATATTGCCGGTGTTGCAAAAGACGGTATTCAACTTAAAGCTATTGCCAGAATTACAGTAAGAGCTAATATTGAAAGGTTAGTAGGCGGTGCAGGAGAAGCTACTATTCTTGCCCGTGTTGGTGAGGGCATTGTATCTACAATCGGTTCAAGCCAATCCCATAAGGAAGTTTTGGAAAATCCAGATAGTATTTCCAAAGTTGTTCTTGCTAAAGGACTTGATGCCGGAACAGCATTTGAAATTCTTTCTATTGACATTGCCGACGTAGATGTTGGTAATAATATCGGTGCTATTCTTCAGGCAAATCAGGCAGAGGCAGATTTAAAAGTAGCTCGTGCTAAAGCAGAGGAAAGAAGAGCAGCTGCAGTTGCTATGGAACAGGAAATGGTTGCTGAAGTTGCAAAAATGAGAGCTAAAGTTGTTGAAGCTGAAGCTGAAATACCCCGTTCAATTGCCGAAGCTTTCAGAAAAGGTAACCTGGGAATTATGGATTATTATCATCTCAAGAATATACAGGCAGATACTGAGATGAGAAATTCAATTGCTAAACCTGAAGACTCAAAGAAGGAAAACACTCCAAATGGATAGTTTAATTCCAATCATAATTTTTATTATAGCATTTATTGTAAAAGTTTTTGCTGACTCTAATAAAAAGGAACAGGAGAAGAGAAAACCTGTCCCCCAGCAGCAAAGGGACAGAAATACTTCGGGCTATTCAAGGAATCAGTCAACGGGACAAACATATACTAGTCCATCGCAGACAAAGCAAAAAGATGCTTATTCCGGGAAACAAATTCTAAGAAAGGAAATTCCTGTAAGTAAAAGCAGCAGTACTGCTGGTCCTGGTGTATCGAATGTTGATATTAAACCTGATGCAGCGCAGAAAGAAGTTGAGAAAGGAAACTATCATATAATTGCAACAGTAAGCAAAGTGGAAAATCCGAAACTTAATTCCATCAAAGATAAGATTTATCGCCCTAAAAGCATTAAAGAGTTAATGTTGGTTTCTGAAATTCTGAATAAGCCGAAAGCTCTTCAAAGATGGTAAAAAAATATGTAATTAAAAGAGTTAACCAGCCGGGATTCGAAAGTAAGGTTTTAGACGAATCCCGGTTTAGTATAAACTACCAAAATCAATTGAATCCGGACCAATTCGAAGCTGTTTCTTCTGTTGAGGGTTCCTATTTGCTTATCGCCGGTGCAGGAAGCGGAAAAACGAGGACTTTGGTTTACCGGGTAGCCCGGCTTATTGAACTGGGTTATGATCCCAAATCTATCCTCCTGTTAACCTTTACCCGGAAAGCATCGAAGGAAATGATGAACCGTGCCTCTATTCTTCTCGATAACAGATGTTCTAAAATAAACGGCGGCACATTTCACTCTTTTGCCAATATTACATTAAGAAAATATGCTAAAGCCGTGGGATTGGAAAACGGTTTTACTATTCTTGACCAAAGCGACAGTGAGGATGTTGTTAATTTAATACGGGCTCAATTAAAATTAGGTGAAAGCAAAAAGAGATTTCCCAATAAACAAACTATATTTAAAATTTTAAGCCTTTCAGTTAATACAAATAAAAGTGTTGAAGATATTTTAACAGAAGAATACCCGCATTTCAAAGAACACATGGATAAAATTCTTGCTATTAATAAACTTTACGACGAATATAAAAAAAGAAACAGCCTTCTTGATTATGACGATTTACTGGTTTATCTAAAAAAGTTTTTATACGACCTCTCCCCTGCGGCAAAAACTTTTCTTTCAGAAATTAATTTTGTAATGGTTGATGAATATCAGGATACTAATCATCTTCAGGCGGAAGTAATTAAAGGTTTAGCTTCGGTAAGACAGAATATTATGGTTGTAGGGGACGACTCCCAATCTATTTATTCTTTCAGAGGAGCAAATTTTAAGAATATAATGGAATTCCCCAAGCTCTTTAATAATGTTAAAATTATTAAGCTTGAAGAAAACTATAGAAGCACACAGGAAATTTTGAATTTCGCAAATTACATAATTGAAAATGCTATTGAAAAATATCCCAAGCATTTGTTTACAAGAAAAACAGGAGGAGAACTTCCTGCAATTATTTCTGCGGCGAACGAAAATATGCAATCCCGTTTTATTGTAGAACGCATTTTAGAGTTGCGCGAAGAAGGAGTTCCTTTAAGCGAAATATCTGTTTTATTCCGTTCTTCTTTTTCATCATTCGATCTTGAAATTGAATTAAATAAAGCGAATATACCATTTATTAAATTCGGCGGGATGAAATTCGTAGAAGCAGCGCATGTTAAAGATATTCTTGCATTTCTTAGAATTGCTTTAAATCCCAGGGATTTTGTAAGCTGGTACAGGATATTATTGTTGCACGAAGGAATCGGGCCTAAAAAAGCACAAGTAATAATGGATGCAATATCTGAAGGTAAAATTTCTTTTTCAGGCAATCCTGAAAGTATTGTCCCCAAGACATATCCCGATTCAATTTTTAATTTGTTCAGTCTTATAAATGAAATATATACTTCCAACAAACTACCTTCGGAGAAAGCCGAGAAGGTATTGAACTACTACGAACCTATTTTCAAAGATAAATATGATGACTATAATAAACGTAAAAAAGACTTAGATATTTTTATAAATATATCTGAGAACTATAAGAGCCTTGATAGTTTTCTTGCCGATATGGCCTTAGAGCCTCCACAGGATAGTGTTGTAGATGTTGAAAGCACTGAAAAGGAAAAAGAATTTTTGACCCTTTCTACAATTCACTCTGCAAAAGGGCTTGAATGGCATTCAGTATTTATAATTCATGCAGCTGATGGTTTTTTCCCATCAAGCCAATCTTTCGAGAATCTTGAATCCCTTGAAGAAGAAAGACGCCTTATGTATGTTGCTTCAACCAGGGCAAAACAAAATTTATATGTGTCTTATCCCATGCAGGTTTTTGAGAGGAATCAGGGGATTACATTTGCCAAGCCATCCCGTTTTATTCAGGGAGTTTCAGAGGAATTAGCTGAAGAATGGCTTCTTGATGAAGAATTTTAGGTACACGGATAAATATTTTAAAAGCTATAAGAAACCCTGCGATGTTGATTAAATCTTTCTTATTTTGATTATTTGAGAATAAGATTAAATCGGTTATTTTTGTACAATAAATTGAATTTGGAGATATTTTGGACCAGAAATTATTAGCACAAAAAGCAATCGAAGCCAAATCTAAGGCACTTCCCATTTATTCCAATTTTCATGTTGGTGCAGCCCTTTTAACAGAAGATGATAAGATATACTTTGGCGCCAATATTGAATCATCTTCCTATGGATTAACCATTTGTGCAGAGAGGACAGCATTATTCACGGCATTATTAGCCGGTGAAAGAAAATTTAAAGCTATTGCAATAGCAAGTGATGCGGAGCAATTCTGCCCCCCTTGCGGAGCCTGCAGACAGGTAATGCTTGATTTCTGCGGCAAGGAAATGGAAGTAATAATGATAAATCATAAAGATGAAATTAAATCATTTAAACTTGGTGAACTAATTCCATTTTCATTTGGAGAGGAGTACTTAAAATAATGAATGAATTTACACCTCACTCTACACCTGTTAACACCGGTTGGATTGAAGTTATAGCCGGGTGCATGTTCAGCGGTAAAACAGAAGAACTTATACGAAGAATGCGGCGCGCTAAAATTGCAAAACAGGATATTAAAATTTTCAAACCTAAAATTGATACAAGATATTCCTCATCTGATATTGTATCACATAGCGAACAATCACTTCCCTCAATACTTGTAGAAACATCGGCAGAAATATTGGAGCTATCAAAGAATGCGCAGGTTATTGGCATTGACGAAGCTCAATTTTTTGATAGCGGCATTGTTGACGTTTGTAATAAACTTGCTAACGAAGGTAAACGCGTAATAGTAGCAGGTTTGGACCAGGATTACAAAGGCGTTCCATTTGAACCAATGCCCCAACTGCTTGCAATTTCTGAATATATAACTAAAACATTAGCTATTTGTGTAGCTTGCGGCAACCCTGCCGATAAAACACAACGTAAAATAGTTTCAAGTGAAAGAGTACTTGTAGGCGCCGCTGATAGTTATGAGGCCCGCTGCAGAAAATGTCATTATATCCCTGAAGAAAAATAAGGACTATCTATGGATTTCTTAACTTCTTGCATTAGAGGGCTTTTAGGATTAACATTTCTTATTTGCCTTGCATTTCTATTCTCTAATAATAAAAAGAAAATCGACTGGAAAATGGTTGCAACCGGAGTATTGCTCCAGATTGTATTTGCCATTTTTGTATTAAAAACCGGTGTCGGACATTACATATTCAGCGGTATAAGCTGGTTCTTTGTACAGCTGCTAAGCTTTACTATGGAAGGCGCAAATTTTGTGTTCGGCCCATTAGCAGTTGGACCTGATAAAGCTGGCAGCCTTGGTGTTATATTTGCTTTTCAGGTTCTGCCAACAATTATATTTTTTGCATCATTGATGTCGGTGTTGTATTACCTTGGCATTATGCAAAAAATTGTACAGGGCATTGCATGGTTCATGGCCAAGGTACTACATACAAGCGGTGCTGAATCCCTTTCCGTAGCTGCAAATGTTTTTATCGGACAAACAGAAGCTCCACTTGTTGTACGCCCTTATATAGCTACAATGACGCAGTCGGAACTTTTAACTATGATGGTAGGCGGAATGGCTCATATAGCAGGAGGAGTTATGGCGGCGTATGTTGCAATGCTCGGCCTTGCATATGCCAAAGCTCAAGGTTGGGCTCTTGATACTGCACAGATTCAGTTTGCTAATCATTTACTTACTGCAAGTATAATGTCTGCCCCCGCTACAATGATTATTGCTAAAATTCTTATACCTGAAACGGGAGAACCGCTTACAAAAGGCAAAGTTAAATTAGAAGTTAAAAAAGAGCAAAACAATGTAATAGAGGCTGCTGCTGCAGGTGCAAGTGATGGTGTTAAACTCGCTATTAATGTTGCCGCAATGTTAATTGCTTTTGTAGCCTTAATTGCTCTACTTAACTGGGTCTTGTTAAACATTGGAAATATTAACGGTATAAATATCTATTGCACAGAACATTTTGGAAGACCTCTTTCTCTTGAATTATTATTCGGATTCATTTTCCAGTTCATTGCATTTGCAATTGGAGTTCCCTGGAAGGACGCATTGAATGTGGGCAGCTTGATGGGTATTAAACTTTCATTAAATGAATTTGTTGCATATTCAAAACTTGCTGATATAATTCCTTTGCATCAGCTTTCAGATAAATCTATCACTATTGCTACTTACGCTTTATGCGGATTCGCAAATTTCTCATCAATTGCAATTCAGATTGGTGGTATAAGCCCGCTTGCTGAAAATAGAAGAGGTGATATTGCTAAATTAGGGCTTAAAGCTGTTTTAGGCGGAACAATTGCCACTTGGATGACAGCTACAATTGCAGGAGTATTAGTATCATGATAAATCTAAACGAGAAATACCGCCCTATCACAGAACAATTAAAAAAAGAATTTAATACCGTTCCCGATATTGCGATCATATTGGGAAGCGGACTTGGTGATTTTGCTGAAAAGTTATCAACTATTAAATCTGTTTCAACTTCAACACTTCCCGGTTATCCAAAATCTACCATTGAAGGGCATAAAGGTTATATCCACCTAGCAGAATACAAAAATAAAAAAGTATTGTTATTTCAGGGAAGAATTCATTTTTATGAAGGATATAACATATCAGAATGCATACTGCCCGTTCATATTGCCTATAATTTAGGATGCAGGAATATTCTTCTTACTAATGCAGCCGGAGGAGTAAACCCAAATTTTGTACCGGGTGATTTAATGATTTTAACTTCAGCTTTCTCATTCAATCTTAAAAAAGAATTATCTGAAATGTTCGGAGTTGCTTCTATAGATCAAAAAAATAATTTCTTACAATTCCCTTCTCAGAATTTAAATCATAAAATAAAAGAAACTTCTTTAGAAGAAAAAATATTCATGAAAGAAGGTACATACTGGTATTCAAAAGGACCAATGTACGAAACTCCAGCTGAAGTAAAAATGGCTGCTAAATTCGGAGGAGATGCAGTTGGAATGTCTACAGTCCATGAAGCAATATACGGTGCTTCTCTTGGAATGAATGTGTCTTCTATTTCGTGTATCACTAATTTTGCTGCAGGAATTTCCCCAAACAAACTTTCACATACCGAGGTTATGGATACTGCTAACCGCGTAAAATCAGATTTCGAAAGATTAATTAAAAAATTCATAGAAATTATATAAAAGTAAAGCCTTATCAGATTATGATAAGGCTTTACCTCTACTTTCCATAAAATTACAAATCCGCTAAAAGTATAGCTGCCGTTATTATAGCTGTTTCACTTCTTAATCTATTCCCAGTTAAACGGAACAATTGTGTACTACTGAATTTTTTCATTTCTCTATCTGAGAATCCCCCTTCCGGACCGAAAAGGAATATCTTACTTTCTTTGATTTTCTTTAGCTCATTAATTACAGATCCGGAAAATACTTTGTCGGCCTTTTGATCAAATGTACATATAACAGACCCAGAATATTTCTTTAATATTTCATCGGGATTCTTACAAAAAGAAAATTCCGGGAGATAACTTCGTAAGGACTGTTTCATTGCTGCAATACCAAGTTTTGACCATTTCTCCGATTTGTCCCCTTTGGCAACTGTTCTCTCAGATTCATAAATAATGAAATTGGTAATTCCTAACTCAATACATTTTTCGAGGGCAAACTCAAATCGGTCCTGATTTTTTAACCTGGGTACACAAAAAATAATATTTTCGTATGGATTAGAATAACTATAAGTTTCCAGAATTTTAAGCGAAACAATTCTTTTTATATTATTGAATATTTCTGATTTGTAAATATTACCTTTACCATCAGTAACATATATAATATCGGCAATATTATGCCTCATTACATTCAAAGCATGATGAGCTTCATCGCCTGTAATAATGCAACAACTATTTAGTTTATCAAATTCTAAGGAATAATAAAGCTCTATATCAGAAAGAAAATCCTGTTGCAAGTAATATTTCTCCTTTCATTCTATTATTAAAAGCATATTCAATCCTAACATCATCAAAAGGCAATATGAGGAAATTTAACCCGATACCCCATCCTATCATAAAATTTGAATAGGAAAAATCGGAATAATTATCAAATGCGGAACCTGCATCTGCAAAAATATTAAAGGCTATGCCGATCCTTCCGGATGTAAGGCTTTCAGGCAAGAAAGGGAGTCTCAGATGAATATCCCATTCTTTAATTATCGGGTAGCTTAACTCTACTGAAGAAAGTAAATAAGTTTTGCCGTCAAGAACATTTAAAGAATAACCTCTTATATATTCTATATAACCTAATAAAGAATAATCATATAACGGTATTTGCTCACCGAATGCCGATCTGGTTTTTATTCTTCCTTTCCATACTAAATTGCCGAGAATTTTTTTATAACCCCGCAGATCTCCATCTATTATATTATAACTGATATTATTTATTCCAAAGCCTTTATACGTATAAGATAAATCAAAATAAATTCCTTCTTCAGCATATTGTTTTAAATTTCTTGAGTCATAGAAATATTCCAGCCCGGTGGATATAATCCTGTCAACTTTCCCATTTGATGCAGTAATTGATTGAAAATTCTTGTTCGGAGCTTCATAATATTCATATCCGACAGTTCCTACTAAAAGATTGAATTGATTGATTCTATAATTAAGATTCACTTTTGCTAATGATACTTTATAAAGGTAATCGGAACCATTTAGCTGTA
>TBL_comb47_HYPODRAFT_10001846_pt1 | contig 26979 bp, 19 predicted proteins | sample TroBogypolimnion_40_FD_10682 | JGI IMG/M metagenome (IMG submission 10682) | reverse complement strand
CGAAATCAAGGAAATTATTTACTCCTATTACTTTTGAAGCAGACAGAGCAAATACCGGTATTAATGATCTGCTCAATATTGAAGCTTTTAATCCTCTTAACAATTCATCTTCATTGAGAGAACCTTCTTCAAAGAATTTATTCATTAATTCTTCATCGGATTCAGCTACTTTTTCAATTAACTGCTGGCGGAGTTCTTCTGCCTGTTCTTTAACATTAGCCGGAATTTCAACTTCGGTTACTTTTCTTGAACCCGCATCACCATACGTATAGGCTTTCATAGTAATCAAATCAACTATGGTAGTAACATTTACTCCTTCAGTTGCAGGAAATGTAACTACGGTTGCATCGGGACTTAATTTATCTTTTATATCTTCAAGTGTTTCAAAAAACTTTGAATGTTCATTATCAATTTTATTAATGATTACTGCTGATGGCAATTTATATCTCTTTACCAATTCCCAGTTGGTCTCGGTACCTACTTCAACACCTTCAGCACTTTTTACAACTGCACATGCTAAATCAGAGACATGAAGGCTCGATAAAACCTGTCCGGTAAAATCAGAATAACCGGGAGTATCAAACATGTTAATTTTAGAATTATTCCATTCTAAATGTAAAGCTGTGGAAGAAATTGAAATCTGTCTTTCAATTTCGTTAGTATTATAGTCAGAAATAGTATTCCCTTCTTCAATCCTACCAATTCTATTAATTTCATTTGCCGTATAAAGGATCACTTCGGATAGAGTTGTTTTACCGCTTCCGCCGTGACCAACAAAGGTTATATTGCGTATTGCATCTGGATTATAATCTTTCAAAACTGCTTCTCCTTGCTAAGTGAAAATTATTTATTAGTTACTCTTCCAGCCCGAAATAAAAGCTGAGATACCTTTAATTAAACCTGAGATTCCGGATGTAAAATTTTTTACAGTGGATATTGTATCAAGCACAGAAGTTGGTGCAGAAAATCTGCTTAATTTCTGCCTGATATTATATAGCTTGTCTTCCAGATCGTTCCATTGCTTTTCTACATCCGCTGTTATTTTATCAATTCTTTCAGAAGTTCTATTAAGATTTTCAAGGACGTGTTCGGTTTTATTTGAGAGGCTGTGAAAATCTCTTTGCATGCTTTCAAATGAAGCTGTTATTTTGCGGAGTGAAATTATCAAATAAATCGATAGTACTATTGCGGCTATGATTAATATTACCGTTAGAATTTCTATTAAGGACATAATCTTTTATGACTCCTTTTGTGAGTTATAAGCTTCTACGCCTGCTTTAATAGCTTTGTTAAGTTTACCGGCCTGCTTTTCAATTTGAGTTTTACCGACTTCGGCAAACTTATCACTTTTCTCTTTTGCATCTGATAAAATCTTTTCAGCTTCATTTAAAAGCTGATCTACCTTTACTTTTGCATCAGAAACTAGCTTTTCAGATTTTTTTTTTCCGTCGTTTATTATCTGGCTTGCTTTATCTTTAGCTTTTTCAAATAAATTTTCAGCATCATCAAGAATGCCTTCGCCTTTCTGGCGAATATCGCTTCTTAATTCTTTGCCCGATTTAGGAGCATACAATAAAGCTAATACTGATCCAATTGCTGCACCGGTTAATAAACCAATTAACAATCCTTTTCCAAATCCATTATTTTCATCCATTTAAGCCTCCATTAAAGATTTTATGGACATTAAAAATATAAATCGGCTATACTAAAATCAAGGAAAAGTGAGGCCTAATATGCCAGTTTTATATAAAAAAAAGGTTTTTTTAGCTTTACTTTCTTAATTAGATGAAAAAACCATTATAATAGTGTTTAAATGGGATTATTACCTGCATGCTTTATCAGCCTGAATATACTGCAATTAACTCGGCCCCAAATTCTATTTTGAATTCAATATATCATTGTTCTTTACCTAAAAGGGAGTATATCGGGTTGTATTTGGCAGGATAAACTCCCCGCCTTTATTACAAAGACGGGGATAAACATTACACCATTTTACTTATCTCATGTTCTTAATAATTTCTTTGGCAAATTCAGAACATTTAACTTCAGTTGCACCTTTCATTTGCCGTGCAAAGTCGTAGGTAACCATTTTTGATTTAATAGTTTTCTGCATTGCCTTTTCAATCATCTGTGCGGCTTTATGCCAGCCCAAATATTCAAACATCATTACGCCAGATAGAATGACAGAGCCGGGATTAACTTTATCAAGCCCTGCATATTTTGGAGCAGTACCGTGTGTGGCTTCAAAAATTGCATGATGATAACTTATATTTGCTCCGGGTGCAATACCAAGTCCGCCAACCTGTGCGGCACAAGCATCAGAAATATAATCCCCATTTAAATTTGGAGTTGCTAATACTTCATAATCGGAAGGCCTTAACAATACCTGCTGAAACATATTATCTGCAATGCGGTCTTTTATTACAATTTTTCCTTCAGGCTGCTTACCATTGTAAACTTTTACTAATTCATCTTCTGTAATGGTTTTACCGGCATAGAATTTCTTTGCGGTTTCATAGCCCCATTCTTTAAATGAACCTTCAGTAAATTTCTGGATATTGCCTTTATGAACGAGTGTTACACTTTTCAGATTATTCTCAATAGCATAATCAATCGCTTTCTTTACAAGTCTTTCAGTCCCGAATTTACTCATCGGTTTAATACCGATTCCGGAGCCTTTGCGGATATTTTTACCGAATGAATTATTGATGTATTTTATAAGTTTTTCAGCTTCCGGACTTTCTGCTTTAAATTCAATGCCCATGTAAAGGTCTTCCGTATTTTCGCGGAAAATAATTACATCAAGATCCTGCGGGCGTTTAACAGGTGAAGGCACACCCGGATACCATTTAACGGGACGTACACATGCAAACAAATCCAATCTTTGACGCAATGCAACGTTAAGGCTTCTAATGCCTCCGCCTACGGGAGTAGTAAGAGGTCCTTTTATTGCAACTATAAATTCATCAATTGCATCGAGGGTTTCATCCGGCAGCCATTTGTTTTTACCGTAAACCTGTACTGATTTTTCCCCGGCAAAGATTTCCATCCATTCAATTTTCTTTTTCCCTTTGTATGCTTTTTCTACAGCAGCATCAAAAACCATTTTAGATGCATTCCAAATGTCAGGGCCTGTACCATCACCTTCAATAAAGGGAATTATCGGGTTATCGGGTATAACCAGCTTGTCATTCTCTATTTTAATTGGAGAACCTTTCACCGGAATTACAATTTTCTTGTATTTAGCCATATTACTTTTCCTTATTTTGTTCTTCATAAATTAAATTACCAAACTTTTTCTGGAATAAAAACAGCACAACAATACCAATAATTACAGCGAACCATAACGTAACCACTCTTACAATAAATGTTGAAGCAACCGCACTTTCTTTGGCAAAACCTCTTTCAAGAAGCAAAAAAGTCAACGAACCTTCCGTTGCGCCTAATCCCCCGGGCAGCATTGTCACCGCTCCGAAAATGGTGGAAAAAGCATAAATAAATGATGCATTTAAAAGTGTAATACCGGAATTAAACGAATAAACAATTAAGAAAAATCCGAAACATTCAAAAAACCAGGAAAACAGGCTTACCACTATCATCAGAAATAATGGCTTTATCCTGAACATAGTGTAAGAACTCTCATAAAGATTATAAAGTTTCTCAATATACTTTTTTACAAAAGAAATTCTTTCAAGCTTGTGAAATATATAGAAACATAGATTTCTGTTGGATATAACTATTACTATTAAGACAAAGAATACTGAAACAAGTAAAATTAAATTTAGACCGTAATTGTATATAATACCGCCTACCGCGCCGATAATAATAAGAGAGAGAAAATCGGTTACCCTTTCGGCAAAGATAATAGGTGCAGTCTTCGTTATTGGCTCGTTAATAGTCTGTTTAAGGAGATAGGATTTAAGCAGCTCCCCCGCCTTCATTGGAGTAATTGCCATTATAAATCCTGAAAAGAATACCAATGCAGATAATTTTTTCCCTGCTTTTATGCCAAGCAAAGCAAGATAATAATCCCACTTTAAAAAACGGAAAAAATAATTAAGAAGAGAAAGCAATAGAAGCACCGGAATAAAAAACCAGTTAAAATTTGCAAAAGCTTTGGCAACGGAATTAAAATTTCCATAAATAGTTAAAGCTAAATAAACACAAATGCCGAAAAAAATAGATGCAAGTATCTGCTTGTTAAATTTTTTCAATTCTATATTTCTTTTAGTAATTTATAAATTGCCGAAATGGGCAAGCCTATTACATTATAATAACAGCCGCTTATTTTTTTAACGAGAACAGCTCCGAAATCATCCTGTATGCCATAAGCTCCGGCTTTATCCATAGGGCTGCCTCCGGCTATATAATCATGGATTAATTTCTCGTCAAGCTTATTAAATGTTACCTTCGTTTTTTCATAACCGGTTATAGTTTTTTGTGTAACTGTGTTTTTTAATGTAAAACCGGTATAAACTGTATGTGTCTTTCCGCTTAAAAGCTTTAATATTCTGAATGCATCTTTTTTATCTTTTGGTTTGCCAAGAACTAAATTCCCCATAACTACAATTGTATCGGCTGTAATAATAATACCTTTTTTAACTCTCTTTTCGGCGAGTGACATTTTTTCAGAGGAAAGCCTTTTAACTGTTTTGATGGGATGCTCGCCGTCAAAGATTTCTTCATTAAGCTCTACTGAAAAGGATTTAAAATTAAGTCCTAAAATTTTTAATAGTTTTTTTCTTCTTGGAGATTTTGATGCGAGATAAATTGGCAGATTTATTTTTAGCATTTCTATATTGTTTGAGGGTGGATTTATTAATGGGCCGGGTCTATTTGAACAAAGCTTTAATACTGCCCCAGGTTTTTTTCATACCGGATACTCCTGTGTTGTAAATAGTTATTTCCTTAGAATATGAAACATTCCCGCTATTATCTACTATTTTTAACCGGTATACATATATACTTGAAAGGCTGCTTTTGTATGCAGTTTCATCTGTATATTGATAAGAAGAACTACCGCTGGGTGTAATAGATGCGACTTCAGAAAAACTTCCGTTTACGGTCTTCCTTTCAATAACATAATTTTTCAGGTTAGTCTCATTAAGGACTTCCCACTTAATAATTACATTCCCATTTTGGCTTTTAGCGGTAAAGGTAACGATTTCTACTCCGCCAAAAACTAAATTCCAAAAAAAGAGTATTAAGACCGAAATTCCGATTATTTTCTTATTCATGGTATCAAAATAAAAGTTATCTTGAATTTTGTCAAGTAAAAAGATATTGGAAGACTTTAATAGATTATTATTTATATATTCAAATTAGTATAATAATAAAGCCCGAGATAATACTAAATTGCTTTGATCTTAGACCAATTTCCGAATTTAAACTTAAATAAAACAATTGTTGCGTAAGCTACAGTGTAGAACGGTAAAGCAGCCCATGCACCGGCTAATCCGAAATTTAGCACAACTCCAAAGATATATGCCAAAGGAACTAAAATTATCCAATTGGAAATAAACTCTGCAACCATTACGAAAAATGTCCTGCCTGATGCCTGAAGGCCATTCGCAAATACTACCCCAATTGCATAGAACACCTGCCCAAAGCCTGCAATTCTTAGTGCAGGAATAGCAGTTTTGATTAACGTCATGTCATTAGTTAATGGTGCAAGAACAATATTAGGGAAAGCAATAAAACAAAAGCCTACAATCATAGTAAATATTGTTGCAATCTTACTTGTTTCATATCCGTATAATTTGGCCTTTAAAAGATTGCCGCTTCCCAAGCTATTGCCTACTAATGTCTGTGTTGCAAATCCAAAGCCCATACAGGGCATTATGGTTATAAACATTGCAGAAATTACGATTTGACTTGCTGCCTGAGCTTCTTTACTTATATTCCCTGTTATAGCTGTGAACGTTAAAAAGCCGAGCAAAAGAAATACACTCTGGAATGAAACGGGAAGTGAAAGCCTGATTATTGATTTTGCTATATCTTTAACAAAACGGAATTTCTTATAAACCGGAAATAAATGCCTGTATGCAGGCGTAAGCGTTATTATGAAATAATAAAGAGTATCGCATGTGGTTGCTACGGTTGAGCCAAGCCCGGAACCTGCAAGCCCCATTCCTTTCATACCGAAAGCACCATAAATGAATATGTAATTGAAAATTATATTTAGCAGGTTAACCAGAATTCCGGAATATAAAAATATCTTGGTTTTGCCTATTCCGAAAAAGAATCCCCTGTATGAAATTGAAAGAAGAATAAATGGTATGCCCATGAACCTATAAAATAAAAATTGCCCGGCATAATAAGGTACCATTGGGCCGACTTTATCTACTATAAAAAAATGTGCAATATCATATGAAAAGTAAACAACTAAAAATGAGAGTAAACAACCTATTATTAAGGAAATTATTAAGGAGGTACTTAAAACCTCAGAACAGCCTTCATAATCCTTTGCACCATATTTCCTGGCACATAAAATATGCGTTCCGGTGGAAAGACTTGTAAAAAAGCTTACAATTGCCCATGTAGCAAACACCCCCGGTGCCATAGCTGCAAGAGAATCCACTGCATTACTTAAATGCCCTACAAGTGCATTATCAACCAGTGAAACTATCATTTGAGCAGATGCCCCTGCTATAGCCGGGAGAGCAATCCTCATAATATATTTGTGGTCAACGCCCGAAGAAAATATTTTCATGTCAAAAGATATCCAAATGGGCGTAAAATTAAAAATTTTTCTGTGAAATTAATTTTTCCTTGCTTATTTTGTAATTGGAATTTACATCCTCCAAGGTAGCAGGATGACAAAACAAGAAGAAATAAAATATTTGATTCATACTTTAGGAGTACGCCCGAGCTGGATTGCTGAAAAGATCGGGATGAAACTTCAACTATTCACTTATCTGTTAAATGAATCTACGACTTTTGATGATGACCTTTATAAACAGGTTAAGGAAGCAATAGAATCCTATCAATTTGAGCTACACCTTTTTGAAGATGAATTTAATGAAGCATACACTCTTTTCAATGATGAAAAACTTCATCTCGGCATTGGTGAGAGAATTAGATTTTTTGCTTTAAAAAAATACGGCACTCTGAAGAAGCTCGCCGAGGCAATGGAAATCACTCCACAACAGCTGCAGCAATATATTGGAGGCAAAAGAGAACCCGGGTCAAGAATTTTAATTAAACTTCTCAGGCTTGGATGCGATTTAAATTGGCTGCTGGGAGGAAAAGAATCTTTGGATTCTTATAAAATATATAAACTTGAAACCGAACTTAGAAAACTACAGAATACAATAACACAAATTTCTGCAATAATGCAAAAGACCGAACCACATCACCAATAATCTTCAATAAGCCATTACGTGTCATACCTGTGTATGTTTTTTCTTCTCCGCTAATGCTTTTTTCCATTCTGCAATTTGCGCTGTTACAAATGCCGGATTAGGGGAACCCAATGTTTTTTTCCTGGCAAGGCAGCCTTCCAGTTTAAGACATTCCAATGCGGATTCATCAAACACAGGATTAATTTCTTTTAGATAAGGCAGCCCAATATCGGAAAATTTCTTATTCTCATTTTCTAATTTTTTAACTACACTGCCAACTATGTGGTGTGCTTCCCTGAATGCTACACCCTTTGTAACAAGCCAATCTGCCAAATCCGTTGCAAAAATTAAATCCCCATCAAGCTCCGCTGTAAAACGCAATTTATTTATCTGCATTGAACTAAGCATTTCTGAAAAAATATTAAGGCTTTTAAGGTAAATATCATTTGCATTAAATACGGGTATTTTATCTTCCTGCATATCCCTGTTATAACTTAAGGGAAGGCTTTTCATTGTAGCCAATAATGCAAAATTAGCCCCGTAAACAGAACCTGTTTTTCCTCTAATCAACTCTGCCAAATCGGAATTCTTTTTCTGCGGCATTAATGAAGAACCTGTGGTGAATTGATCCGAAAGCTTAACAAAATTCCATTCACTTGATGACCACAATATAATTTCTTCTGCAAAACGGCTAAGGTGCATCATACCTATTGAGCAGGCATTGAGAAAATCGATCATAAAATCGCGGTCCGAGACTGAATCAAGCGCGTTTCTGGTAGGCTGCGCAAAATGAAGCTTTTGAGATGTAAATTGCCTGTCCAGATTCAAAGTAGAGCCGGCAAGTGCTCCGGAACCAAGTGGACATGAATTGGATTGCTCTATTACATTTTGAAATCTTCTAAAATCCCTGGAAAGCATTTCAACATAAGCTAATAAATGAAATGCTAAAGAAATTGGCTGCGCGCGCTGTAAATGAGTATACCCGGGAATAATTGTATCAACATTCTTTTCTGCAATATTAACCAAGGTTAATTGCAGCTTTTTCATGGCAATTAAAATGCCGGCGGAAGATTTTTTTATCCACATTTTCATGGCCGTTGCAATCTGATCATTTCGGCTGCGACCTGTATGGAGCTTGCCTGCAACCGAGCCGATAATTTCAAACAACCTTGCTTCTATAGCCGAATGAATATCTTCATATTGATCATCATTTGGTTTCCAGAAATTCTCATTCCATTCCTTTCTAATTTTCTGCAGCCCGTCCGAAATCTGATTGAATTCCCCTTCCGAGAGGAGCCCGATCCTGAACAGCATACTTGCATGAACGTAATCAATAAGAATATCTTCTTCAAATAAATTCTTATCAAAACCGAATGACGAAGAAAATTTTAATGCATCCTGATTTAGTTTTTCGTTAAATCTTCCGCCCCATAACATATCTATATTACCTTTTCAAGTTTCTGTTTTCTTAATTGCGAAATAGTTTTGTACGGTAAACCGTAAATTTTCAAAAAGCCTTCACTTGCTTTGTGATCAAATGTATCATCTTTTGTGTATGTAGCAAGGTTATGATTGTAAAGGCTATATTCTGAATTCCTCGAAAGAACTTTTATGTTGCCTTTGTATAATTCAAAAACAATTTCACCTGTTACATACTCCTGTGTGGAATCTACAAATGCCATTAAAGAACCGAATAATGGCGAAAACCACATACCGTCATAAATCAAATTTGCAATTTTGTTCGATACGTTTTGTTTAAATCTGAATGTCTCTTTATCAATTACCATCTTTTCAAGTTCATTGTGAGCTTCATGAAGAATAACCGCCGCCGGCGCTTCATATATTTCACGCGACTTTATGCCCACAACCCTGTTTTCAATCAAGTCTAATCTACCTATTCCATTTGTACCGCCAATTTCGTTTAAATATTCTATAATTTCAATAGGGTTTAATTCATTTCCGTTAATTAATACAGGTATCCCCTTTTCAAAGGTAATTGAAACTACTTCAGACTTTTCAGGAGAATTAACCGGATTTCTGGTAATCTGGTATGCATCTTCCGGAGGTGCAATTGTAGGGTCTTCAAGAATACCGCATTCTATAGCTATACCCCATAAATTTTCATCAATTGAATATGGAGAGTCTTTTGTAATTTTTAACGGGATATCATTTGCTAAAGCATAATCTATTTCTTCTTCGCGGCTTTTGAATTCCCAGTCTCTTAAGGGAGCAATTATTTCAAGGTGCGGGGCCAAAGTCTGTACGCCGACTTCAAACCTTACCTGATCATTCCCCTTTCCTGTACAGCCGTGTGCTACTGCATCCGCATTTTCTTTAATGGCAATATCTACGAGCATCTTAGCCAATAAAGGCCTGCCAATAGCCGTGGCCATGGGATATTTGCCTTCGTACAGTGCACCCGATTTAAGAGCCTTCCATACATACTCAGTTATGAATTCTTCTCTTAAATCTTTTATATATGATTTAACCGCTCCGGTTTTAAATGCTTTTTCTTCCAGGCCTTCAAGTTCGCGTGATTGGCCTAAATCACCGGTAGCTGTAATAATTTCAGCATTGTATTTTTCGCAAAGCCATTTGACCATAACGGAAGTATCTAACCCTCCCGAATAAGCCACAACAATTTTCTTTTTCTTCAATTTTGTCTCCTTTTTAATTTATTATTGTTCTGTTATTATTTTTTCAATTAAACCTGTTATTACCGGAATATTTTTTACAGTGTTGGGTACAATTAATACAGTATCATCTCCTGCTACTGTGCCGATAATTTCCTGTTTATCAAGCCTGTCAATATAATACGCCACTCCTTGTGCTCTTCCTGCAAGAGTTCGTACTACGACTACAGTTTCGTTATGCTGCACTGAAATAATTTCGCACTTTACAAATTTTAAAATCTGCCTTATTGATTCTTCAGGGTTGATGATGTAGCGCGGTGAACCATCGTCCGATACAGTTCTTAGAATACCCATTTCAGAAAAGTCACGGCTTAACGTTGCCTGCGTAACAATTATACCTTCAGTTTTTAGCAAATTGATTAAGTCCTCATGATGAGCAATTTTTTGCCCATTCAGTATCTCTTTTATCTTGTTCTGTCTCTTTAGTTTAGCTGACATATATCTGACCTGTTTATTTCATAATTAAATGCAAAAATATGCAGATTATAGAGAAATATCAAATAATATATGCATTTTTATGCATTTATTTTGTTTTATTTAGCTTTTTTAGGTGCCAAAAATGGAATTTTATGCAAATTAATGCATGAATAGTTTAAAAGAGTATAATGTAAATATGGAGGTGAATTGTTTTTTATCCGGTGATATATAGGAATAGAATATTAAGCGTTCCGGAAATAAAAAAAGGCCGTCCGTTAAGGACAGCCCTTTTTTGGCTGGAATGCACCCAATAATCACGAATAAATTCTTTTCAGTGATTCAGCAAGTTTATCGCGCATTACAGGTTTTGAAATAAAATCTTTAAATCCGGCTGCTATAAAATTTTCTTTTGCGCCCGGAAGTACATATGCAGTACATGCAATTATAGGTACTTTTTCATAATCAGGCATTTTTTGGATAATTCTTAATGCATCAAGTCCGTTATATTCTCCCTGAAGATTGATATCCATAACAATAAAATCATAATTGTTATTTTTAATCAATGGCAATGCCTTTTCAAAACTTGGTGCAACATCTATCTTTTTTAAATCTTTCATTTGGGATTTAAATAAGATTTGTGAATCTACCTGATCTTCAAGATAAATGCAGGATAATTTCGAAAATTCAATTTCCTGTTTTTTCTCAATCTTTGGCGCTTCTTCCTTTTTCACTTTTATCGGTTCCGGTGTTTTTGTTACTTGTTCAATTATTTGTTCAGTTATTGTTTCTTCTTTAACATGCTGAGTTATTGGCTGCACCGGAATTTTACTTTCATCTGTTTCAATAGATTCTAACTCAGTTGATTCAAACTCATTAGGGAAAACGATTGCATATTCAACAGGCTGTCCGGATTTTTTTATAACTTCAACTCTACCGAAAAGCATTTCCATAAGTTTCTGGACAAGTCTGATACTAAATCTTGAAAACCCGAAATTTTTTCGTATAATCTTTTCATCTGATGTTATTATTTCCTGCATTCCCTTCAAAAGTGATGGAGAAATAGAAGAGCGCTGGTCCTTAATACTAATTGCAAATGAGTCTTTTTCAAAGTTGTATGCAGATAAGTAAATAGTTTTTTCTTTTGTAAGCTGAATTGAAAACTTAATAAGTAATGTCAATAATGATATAAATCTCTGCTTATCAGACTCAAAAACAAGCGAAGACGAAATTTTGCCGTAGGCAAATTCTATTCCTTTATCTTCCGCATTTTTCTTAATATTATTTTTTACTTCATCAAGTATTTCCGTAAAGTGGATCTGTTCAGGTTTAGGATGTAATGCTTTTTGTTCTAAGGAAGTATATTCAACAGCATTATCCATTGTCTGCAATAAAATTTTCTGATTTTCACTAATTATTGCGGCGGCTTCTTTCTGCTCATTATTAGGAGAAGTAATACTCTCGTATAATTCCTGAGTGAATCCAACTATTACATTTATAGGTGTAAGGATTTCGTGAAAAACATTGGATAAAAAGGATGCGTCAATAGTCTGCTCTTTAACTGTTTCGGCTATCACTGCCTTTTGTCCGCTTACTTCAGTCTTTATAACAAGAATAAATGAATCAATTTCTCCCTTAAAATTTAAAACCGGTTTTGCAAAAACTTCCGTATGTATTTGATCATTAGAATGATTTTTTAATCCTATTTCAATAGATACGGGGTTCTTTAGGCCGGAATGGAAAATTTCTTTATTAACCTTTGCCCTGTCTTCATCTACTGCAAGGCTTAAAAACGGCCTTTTTTCAAGATCCTTTTTTGAATAACCTAAAACTTTTGTAACCTGCTCATTAACAAATGTTATAAAACCGTCATTATCGGTATAAACAATCAGATCTGAAGAACCTTCAAATGATGCCTGATAAAACTGTACCTTCCTGGAATCTTCTACCTTTTCCGTTATATCTCTTACAATATTCAGATGAGCTCTTTTACCCTTATATTCAAGTGATGCCTTACTAATTTCTACGAGAATTGAAGAACCGTCTTTCTTTTTATGCCGCCACGGACCTGTAAAAGTACCTGCTGGATTTTTAGAATCTGAAGACTCAATCAAAGTCTGAATATCTTCAGGCGCATATAAATCTGTCAGGTCCATGTTTAACAGCTCGTTACGTTTGTAACCATACATTTTTACGGCAGCATCATTTACTTCCAGAAATTTTAAATTATCAATATCGTAAATGAATATTGCATCGGGACTGATTTGCATTATTAAATCATACATAGCGCTTTTAATTTCCGTTTGTGATTGATTTAAATTAGGAGGAAAGGAAATATGAACGGATTTGATATTATCAGAATCATCAAATATTTTTTTTAATTTTAGGCTGGTCTTAATTTGCTGGTTATCAGATTCTATAGTTAACGGAATATCCTGCTCTTCATCTATTTTTTTCAGAAACTCATTATACTTTAATAAAAATTTGGAATCGAATAATTCCTCCAGCTTTTTACCTCTGTAAGAATCATCAATTTTTAGAAGATTAATCAAACCACCGGTAAAGTTTAATATCCTGCCATCAGGACTTAATATTAGCAAAAGCTCTTTAATATACGGCAGTACCGAATCAAGCATATTATCAGTTTCAGGAATTTCTAAAATTGCTCCGCTTTTCTTTAATGAAACTCCTACAATTGCAACGGCTTTATTATCAACATCCAGCAGAGGGAATTGAATTATTTGATCTTCCATCGAAAGATTGGATAACAACGGATTTAAAATAGGTTCAAGAACTACAGAATTGGCAGATTCAATAATATAAGTATTCATTACATTAAAAACGTTCCGCAAATTAGCAGGTACAATATCACTTTCAAGTTTGTTCTCTATCTGTGCTACTCTTACACCCATCGATTTAGCAAACTTATCATTGGTCAAAATATATTTGCCGCCGGTTTCTTTTATCCAGAAAAAACCCTCTAACTTGTTTACAAGCTTTTGAATGTTTGATTTTTCTATAAATGTAAAAGGAAAGGCAGATTTAATTTTTTTAATTATATCAAGAATAATTTCATCTGTAATAATATTCTGAATATCGGAAGTTATAATTTTTAACCGGTTACCGTCAATATTCGAAAAATCCGGCATGCTGTTTATGTTGATCTTTTTTTCCATAGTATTATTGAGCAGTTACTGTAAGAATATTTGAATAATCGGAATATGACTGACTGAATATTGCACGAACCCTGTAACAATAAGATGTATATGCCTGGATGCTGTTGGTATCAGTATATGTTACTGTACTTCCGCTTGATGAAGATAAAAGCCCTACTTCAACATAATGTGTATCGTCCTGCCATGAAATTTTTCTTTCAAGACTGAATCCTATTTCGTCTGAGAAGTTATCATTCCACTGCAAAGTTATTGATGAAGTTGATGTTGCAATAGACTTTAATGCAAAACCAAGTCCGCCGGCCGTACTCACTTCACTTGAGAAGTCGGAATATAATGAATTTTTATATGCCCTTATTTTAAAATAATAAGTAATAGATGAAGAAGGCACGGTTTCTGTTGCGGCAATTGTATTGGCAGCAAAAACATCTTTAAGAGTATAAGTACCGCCTGAACCGGCTTTCATATAAAGTTCAAATCCGGTTTCATCACTTGAATTATCCTGCCAGAACAATTTATATTCAGTTGCAGAAGAACCCTGCACAAGCCTTAGGTTGGAAGGTTTAAGAGGCGGTAATAAAGGTACGTAAGCAGTATCTTCATTAGAATATGCGGTATATAACCCTCCGCTTGTTAATTCCCTTACGCGATAATAATAAGTATTACCTGCTGTTATAATACTATCGGTAAATGACCGTACTGTGGAACTTGAAATAATTGCATACTGGCTATATGAAGCGGAAGAACCATCTTTTCTTTCAACATAAGTGTAAGGATTAGCAGATGATGAGAACCACGACAAATCAACCTTACGGGTAGTATAATTAAAATTCGCAGTCAGTAAAGAAGGCGGGGGTACATCCGCGGTAGGTGTAGTAATGGTAACAACATTAGAATAATCACTTGTAGCTGTTCCTGAATAAGCGGAAATTCTGTATTTATAAGTTGTAGCAGAGGCCGCTGTACCATCAGTGTAAGAAGTTGCATTAGCAATAGCGTTTGCAATCCATTCATATTCACCTGTAGAAACATTTGTTCTTTCAATTCTAAAACCGTCTTCTATATTCGAATTATCAGTCCATGTAAGTTGGACAGAAGTAGTACCCGATGCTTTGGCCTCCAGATTTGAAGGTGCAATTAATGTATTAACTTCATTACTGAAGGCAGATACACCATTAGGATTTCCTGCTCTCACTTTATAAAAATATAATGTATATATTGAAGGGACAATATCCGCCGTATAAAAAACACTTGAGGCTACGCTTTTGAGAAGACTGTATGTGCCGCCGGAACCTGCTTTCCTCCATATTTCGAATCTTGTTGTTGTAGTTGATGTATCAATCCATGATAAATCAAATTCATTATTGCTTACCATGGCAATTCTTAATTTGCTAGGGGCTGAAGGAAGCGCCGGCACAACATATAAGCCTGTCTGTGTAGTACTTGTTTTATATTTCCCGGTACTGCTGTAAACTGTAATATAAAAACTTACTTTTTTATATAAACTGGTATCGGAAACAATCAAATAAAGTTTGGTTGCTGTTCCGGAACTTACTTTATAAACACCGTTGGAAGCGCCATTTAAAAATACTTCATATTGTGATATGCTGCCGCCGGTTCCATCAGTGGCCGTGAATGTAATTGCATTGGAACCTACATAAATTGTATCGCCGGTAACCGGGCTGCTTATACTTATAGAAAGAGAAGAAGAAGTATTTGAATCTGTTACCGATTCAACACATCCATTCATTAGTGCAATTACTGAAATAATTAAAATTAAAAATGAGAATAGAATATTTTTTCTGTTATAACTCAATTTTTTCTTCTAATTTCTTTATAAAAAATACTAATTATTGAACGTTGTCATAGTCAACAATAAACGACCTTGTTTCATGGGGCGACATTTCATCAACGTAAAGATACAATGTTTGCCCATTATTTGTTAGTTCGGATTTTGGAATTTTTGTATTAATTATATCCGAAGAAACAATAATATTTTTAACAATTTTATTGAGATTTATCTCAACAACAAATTTTTCTGTTATTCTATCGGTAGGATTATTTACCTGCACTGCAACTCTTCTTGCACTTCTATTTTCCTGCCTTACTTCAACACCCTCTTTTTTCTTCCACCATGTTTTTAACTGGTCAAGATCGGTAATCCACATGTTTATAGTTTTCATATATCTTATAAGTTCTTTCAAGACACCGGCATTTTCCGGCCTAAGCTGCCCGTCAGTGTGTACCTTAAGCACCAGAAGGCCCCCTTCAAAAAGCAGCCTGTCAATATCTTCTTCGTAAGTATAAATCTGAAAACCGGATTCGGTTAGTTTTTTACGGCGTATGATATCATAATCGTCTCTGGCAGTTTTAGTAATAACCATTAATTGTTTGCCGTTTCTAATTTGAAATTTTGGCACTGAGCGGTCGGTTAATGAATCGGTAACAAGATAATCTATATTTTCATTTGCCATTGTCTGCAGAGTATTATCGTCATAATATCCGTACAAAGGCATAATTGAATTTGCTTTAATTTTGTTTATAGCTAAAAAGTTATTATTACTTTCCTTTACAATATAATCCTGCTCATCTTTGCTCTTTAACTTATTAATTGTATCGTTTGCAGAAGTTAAATAACCTACATCAACAATTGCACCCAAATTACCTGATTTAGAAAGCTGTGCAACAATACTTTTATTTTTTATTGCGGTTTCAGGAGAAATAAAATAAGTAGGAGTGGCTTTCTGTTCGGCAAGAATTCCTGAAATATTAAAAACATTACTCTCTTCGGTTGTTATTGTAGGAATAAAAATTGCAGCTCCTTCATATTGAGAAGGCCAGTCTTTAACAAATGAAGTAGGGTTATAAAGAAGCCAGTTAACGGAATTGACAAGAAGTTTTTCAAAATAAACATAATCATCCTGCTGACCGTAAATAGAATTTATTTCAAAACCGAACCAAACAAATCTTCCTTTTCCATAAGTACCATAAGCAATACCGGCACTTTTTTTAATTTCTTCCATAACGAGGCCGGCTTCATGCCTGAAATCGTACCAAAAGCTTGCCTGAGTAGTCCTAGGTTCAAGAACTTGCGCATAAATAGGCCTGTCCCATGTAGCTATCCGTAAATTAAATCCGGTTGGTATGCCGCCTGTAATAGGCAGGTTGCCCCTTATAGTATGGACTTTATAGATTTCATCTGTTTTAATTTCTCTGGTAAAATTCATACCAAAAACTTCTGTAAAGAAATCCCATCCTCTCCATTTCCCTTTATCGGAATAGGTAGCTACGCCGCCGGTAACAAAAACGCTTCCCCCTTTTTCAATATATTTTTTCAGCTGGATTATTTCTTCGTCACTTATTGATTTAGCTCCCGGAATAATGATCATTTTATAATCCATATGATGCCCTTTTTCAATAGTAGAGTCATCAATGACATCAAATTGCATTTTAATTGAATTTTTCAAATATGATTTCCAGGTAGATACATTATCATTAAGCCATGTACTCCCTGCTGTTTGCAGCATATTCTCCGAATATTTCGAATACAAAATAGCAGCTTTCTTTTCCTTATCATAGCCAAGGTATTTTAAATTTTTTGAGGTGGGCAGAATTTCAGTAATTTCATAGTTACCATAAATATTTTTAATTATAAGAAAAAAGACTAATATACTCCCCACAACTAAAAATAGCCCGCTTAATACAATAATAAGGTAATTAACCTTAAAAGCTTTCTGCTCTTTGTGCTCTTTTTTCCCTTTTACCGCCACTTAAGGCTATCCTCTTTTTTCTCTTCTTTAATAGGTTCAGTATAACCGTCACTTGTATAACGCATCATTTTCTGTTTTTGTGTCTTTTCCGGTTCCGACCGTGTTTCAGTACTTGGCCTCTGATACCGGGATTCGGTAATGCTTGGTGATGAATTTACATAAGTAGGTTTAAGTTCGGGGCCTGATTGCATTCTTTCCTGCTGCGGTACAAATGCAGGCTGCTGATATTCTGCAGCTTCTCTTTGCATTGGCACTTCAGAAACTGTCCTTCTCGGTCCACCAACCTGAGGAGCCGGAACAGTTTGTTCACCATATAAAGGAGCAGGCGTAATAAATTCGGCTGCAACTGTTGCCGGCTGCGGTGCCGATGCAACTTTCCCTTTCTTTTCCCTTACTTTATATAAAATGTATGCACCGACAGCCAATATAAATGTGGATATGGTTGCAACAAGTATTATCAATGATAGGATTGGAATTAATTCCATATAAACCTCGCTTTAAAAAATTTTATTTAGGCCCAACGGTTTTCACAATTGCCGGAGCCATTCTTTTGGGTGCTGAGCCTGCAGAGCCAACTCTTTCAAGCTTGCCCCATGTCATTGTTATTCCTAAAAACTCTTCTATTGTGCCCATTGTTTTAGTTATATCTATAAGTAATATAAATACTACTTTATAAACAATAGCATATAAAACCAACCTGAATTCCTCTTTCTCTGCGGCCACACAATAAATAGCCGCCATCACATCAACTATGGCTAATCCTACCCACCATAGAAATATAAAAATTGATTTTTCGTACGTCAAAGCCACAAGAATAAAAAATAAATTTACAAAAACATTCATCAGCGGCCAAACAATTGCTTCAAAGAACATAGACCACAATATAATTGTATTATTGAAATTAATTGTAGGATTATAAAGATGTTTTCTATGTTTACGGATCGCCTGAAGAATTCCTCTTGTCCAACGGTACCTTTGTTTTAAAAGCTGATGAACAGTTTCAGGAGCTTCGGTAAAAGCAACTGCATTCGGCTCATATTCTATCTTCCAGCTTTTAGCAGAGATTTTCAATGTTAGATCCGCATCTTCGGCAAATGTATCGCTTGAATAGAAACCAACATCTCTTAAAGCGGATTTTCTAAAAATACCGATTGGTCCCGGAATAATATTTACCATTTTAATAAAACCCTGAGCACTGCGTGCCAGATTCAACCCTTCAAGGTACTCAAGTGCCTGCAAGTCAGTCAAAAATTTCTTTCTGTTTTCAACTTTTACATTGCCTGCAACTGCACCAACTGCCGGATCGCTAAAATGTTTCATGCCCATTTTAAGGCAATTAGAAGAAAGTTTTGAGTCTCCATCCATACATAGAACAAACTGTGCCTGTGAATACTGAATGCCAGCATTTAGTGATTTGGCTTTACCGCTATTCGGTTTATTTATTAACGAGATTTTAACAAGGCAACTACGCCCCTGTCTGTACCCTACAAGGGTTTCCGCCACTTCTGCAGTCTTATCTTTAGATCCGTCGTTTATAATAATGATTTCATAATTGGGATAGTCTATTTCAAGTAAAGATTCAACTGATTGTTTTACAACTTTCTCTTCATTAAAAACCGGTACCAAAATAGAAACAAACGGCTGATAATGCTTTTTTTCAATTACTGTGTAACGGGTAATAAATAAATAAGCTAAAATAAGAATTGAAAAATACCTGAAAAGAACCAGAAAAAGGAAAATAACCAGAGAAACAATTGAAGAATAAACCAGTAAGCCGCTCCATGATAATACCGTTAGAGGCAATGTAATAAGTATAACCAAAAGGAAAAAGACAGAGGCAACACCGCTTAATATGATTACTCTCTTTTTTTCCCTTTTTTCATCTCTCTTAGGGGCTTTAATTTCCCTGTTATCAAGAGCAATTTGGTACTTATTTATTCTTGGTTCTAAATCCATCTTTTCGGCCTAAAAAAAATATTGTACAAAATGAATGCCAATAAAAGTCTTAAAATTTACTAAATTAAGCCTTATATATTCTATTATTTCTAAAAACTGCATTTTTATCAAAAACTGCCTCATTTAAATACAAATATAAATTTTATTTTAACTCCTTTCAAGGGAAATAGTTAAACATATTTTTTAAGATTTCTCTTTAAAAAAATTTCATTTTTACAAAGACCACAAAGCACTTAAGAATATTGAGTGCGAAACATATCCCGAATCATTTCTATATGTATCACCTGCATATCCATACAAAACAAATCTAAGTTTTTTACTTATTTTATAAGTTACATTAAAATTTATATCTCTTACTATATAATCATATCTTGGTATATAACCTAATTTACCGCCAACAGTAACTTCCCATTCTGTATCATTAGCAATAATCCATTCGGCCCACAGGCTGTGAGAGCTGAATTCCTGAGGTGAATAATAAATGGGCAAAGTATATTTATAATCAGAATAAAAATATTCATACCCGATATATAATTCCGGAAAGAATGCCCTTCCAATCCTGCCCTGAAATGTATTGCCGATGTTATTATTAAAAGTATAATATGAGTTATTATAAATAGCCTGAACTTGTTCCGTGAAAATTAATTGATAATACCCTGAGAATTTCAGTCCGCCTACATAAAAATAAGATAAATCTAATTTTACATTATGAGCTGCAAGCCTGTTTTCAATTAAATATGGAGAATATAGCATTAAAGCTGCATCCATTTTGTCGTATGTAAGCGAAACTTTTAGTTTACCTTTCTGTTCATAGTTAATAAAAGCATTCAATACAGGATTTTTTAATTCCGGTAAAGAATAGGCTCTTCCGTAACTGACTCCCATGAATAATCTATCATTAGGCTTTACAAACAAGGTACCTTTTAGAATTGAATAGGAAACTGTTCCGTAATCGCTGCTTACAAAGCCGCGCTGAAATGAACCTCCTATCGAAACATATTTGTATAGGCTGGTTTCAATATTAATCCCGGCGTAAAAATTTTCAAAGTTTAGATTATCACCGAAATAATAAACATAAGGGTTTATAAACAGATAAGAAAAGAGATAATCTCCAATAGAAGATATAATTCCTCTGAAAGAACCGGTTTCGGGAGGAAGCCACCCTATTCTATCTTCAATTTTATATTCCGGCGGAGCTGTTTCTCTCACCTTATAATATGCTTTACGTGCATCATCATATTTCTTCAAAGAAGCATATGTATCGCCTAAGAAAATTTGTGTTTCTATATCATCGGGCTTTGCATTAGAAAGCCTAATAAATTCATTATTAGCTTTCAAAGTATCACCATTTAAAAAATATAATTTAGCTCTTTCCCTGTCATAATTATAATTATACGATTTAGCTAAAAGGGTATCATAAACACCTATAGCTTTATCATATTGTTTTAAGTTAACTAGTAAATATGCATATTCAGGATAAAGGACACTATCCGGCGTAACTTTTTTCATATATTCTTCATAATAAGGAAGTGCTTCTTCATATTTTTTATCAACAGCTAATTTACGGCCGTCATCAATTAATTTTTGCAGTTTGTCAGTTTCAATTCTGACCCTTTGTGCTTCAATCATAGTATAAAGCTGCATAAGATCATAATTTTCAGGTTCAATTTTTTTTGCTTTATCTGCATATACAGTTGAAGAATCTAATTTGTTAACCTGAAAATAAAAAGAACCAAGCGTTATAAGTGCATTAACATTCTTCGGATCATTTTTAACAACAGCGTTCAGGCATTTAAGTGTAACAACAGTATCTTTTTTAAGCCAGACTCCAAGCTGGCCTGCCAGTAATTTGGCTGAAACAGGGACAGGTTCTTTTTCAAGCACTTTCTGAACTTCGGGATAAGAATCATCAAACCTTCTGTCATAGGCAAGTATTTGAGCATACAAAAGCCTTAGTTCAGAATCTTCAGGTACTTTATCAAGATACCCTTTAAGAATATCTTCTGCATTCTGATATTGTTGAAGTCCGGAATAATATTCAGCTAATTTTCTAACCGCTTCCCTATTTTCAGGAAACTCTTTTAACAATAATTTATATTCTTCAATTTTACTTGTGTAAATCTGTTGTTTAACAGAATCAACTTTATGCGAAAGTGCATTATAACGCTCATTGCCCGTATAATTAACCTGCAAGTATTTAAGCTGCTGGGATGCCTCTTCAAACCTTTCTGCTTTTACCAATTCGTCAATAAGCAGGAATCTTGTTTCATCGTCATTAGGTTTTTCGGTAAGCATTTTATAATATTTATCAATCGGATAAATTTTTTCGAATGCCCTCGGCTGGAGTTCTGTTAAATATGCCTGATTACGCACAAGATCCAGGCCGTCTAAAGCTTCCTGAAAAAATGGTTTATAACCAAGTGAAGTATTAAATGCATTTTCAGCAATTTTGTATTTACCAAGCCAATAGGTAAAATAACCGTACCTGCTCCATAGCCTCCAATCTTCAGGATTACGTTCTACAAATTTTTTTAATATTCTTTCCCCTTTAACAATAGACCTTGTCTTTGCAAGAATTTCAGTATATCTTAATATTTCATCAGGTGATGCATTATCATCCCGTCTTAGATATTCATCATACCATTGTTCGGCAATGCTCCATAGTTCAAGCCACCTGTAACATTTCCCTATTTCAAGGTAATTCCACGGAACCTTTGGGTCTATTGCAATTTCTCTTTTATAGCCTTCAATTTTTTGATAAAGCAGCTCGTGCCATACCTGTAATACTCTGTTCAGGTTATTATTATATTCCGCATTAGATGGATCAAACGCTTTGGCTCTTCTAAAATCGAATACGGAATAATTGTATTCATTCCTTTTTTCAAAGCAAAGCCCGCGTAAATTGTATCCCTCGGCTAACCGTGGATTTGCAGAAATGAATTTATTAAACTGGTCTATTGCTTCCCCATACCTGCCGGCCTGCATATGCGATATTCCAAGCCTTTTAATTTCTTCTAACTTATATTGCGCAGATAAGCAGGAATAGAGTATAATAATGGAAACAAAAATTAACCGCAGTATGTATTTAGGAGTTTTCATCATCCTATGTATTTACTGATCGGCATATAAGACTGGAATGAAGAATTTTCTGCCGATGTAACAATATCCATCATACCTTCAGCATTTTCAATCCTTTCATCTATTTCCACATTAAAGATGGAAACAAATTCCAGTACTGCCTGGATATAGCTGGCATCACGGCTGGGCAAATTACTTTGTACCCCGCTCATTAAATCAATCGCACTCTTAATATTTCCTTTAATTAAAAGTACCAATACCTTATTATCAACAACACATATTTTGTCTTTTTTATTGGTTGATTGCCTGACAGCATTCTGGAGTTGGTTTATTGACAACAACCCTTTAACTTGAGCCGCAGGGTCTAATTTAAATGAAATTAAATTAAAAGACTGTCCGGTACTTTTAAATAATGCAATTTGGTTGTTCAGAAGGAGAATAAAATCCTGATAATTATATACATTTGAAAACGAATATGGTTCACTTGGCATTGAGTAATGCTGCTTAATAGATTGCTGTTGAAAATCCTGTATTGGAAAAGGTGACTGTTCAATCATTGTTGGGGCTTTTATTTCAGTTTTTGAAGGTAATTCACGCTGTTCAGAATCAACTGTCACTCCCTTAAACGGTTCAATTTTATAGTGCGATGAAAATTGCCCTTCAGTATGCCCCACATTTGGAGTTATTGTAACTTGTCCCCCGTCATATCTTGTTTCAAACTTGTTAGGATTTTTCTGAAGATAAATAACACCTGTAACATAACTTGCAAGAATTTCTATTATTGAATTAGTTTTCTGGGTAGCGGGTTCACCTACAACAAATAAACTTGTAATATTTTTTTCTTCAATTACTTCAAGAGTATTCAAAAATGATTCTTTTAGTAAATCAAGATTTCTAAAACCAATGTATGGAGTTAATTCATCAAATATTATTCTACTTGGGCTATATTGCTCTACAACAGTTACAATATCATTAAGATATTCTATCAAATAATCATCGGGATTGTACATTTCATAAATATCATTAGGAGGGGCTACACGGACAACAATAATCAGATTTTGATTCATATATGCCTGGATATCAAAATTAAGTGAAGCAGCCTGTATCATTAAATCTTTAGGCCTCATATTTGTAAAGTAAAGGCATACTTCTGATGATTTTGCCGATTCCAAAGCGAATTGAAGGCCAAGCAGAGTTCTTCCCGATTTCCTTGGACCTACCAGAAGGTAGCTTCCGCCTCTGTATATACCTCCCCAATTCGTATCAATAAAAGAGAACCCTGAAGGTATTAATCGTATAGAATTGCTCATTTTAGCCTCTTTGAATATGTTCTCTTATAAAACAAATAACATGCCATACAAATCTTTCATATTTTTCCTAAAAATGCATTATAATTTTTTGTTTAATTCTACTATTGAGATTTGATTTTTAACTTGTCTCTTTTTGATACATATTTATTTAGAATAATAGCCAAAAACAAAAATTGCAGTGGCATTTGATACAATTGTAGGCTCATTGGTTACATAATCCATTCTATCATCCCGATAATAGAAATCATCTGTCTGAAAACTCCTGTATTCATCATTCCTCTCGTACGGAATTTTAAGTTTATCTACTATTTCTTTTTTAATAGGCCCGGCTGCAAAACCGCCGCTTAATTTTCCTCCGGTTAAATATGCTATCTGATGGTGCAGGTGCCGGACATAATTTGAACCAACATTGCAAATAAAACTTATTCCCCATGGATTATGGCCTAAAATAAAATCTCTCTGCAATGCAGCTAGTTTATCGTACTTATTACTTCCGGTTAATTTTTTCCATAAAATATTTTGGAATGCAATTCCCAGTGTAGTGTTATTCGCACCCCATGACGGAGCGGCACCGGATTCAAAAATATTTTTTGAAGATGTTTCAGAAAACCCATTTAAATTTTGTTCTATATAACCAATAAATTTTTTGTCATATTTTGCAAGCCTGTAATGAACAAGAGAATTGAGATTTCCCCAGCTCCACCAGAAATCAGGACCTGTTTTATTTGCATATAAAAATGAATCATCAAGATATTCCTTTTTATTTGTAGCGTTGTAGAGTTCATACGCACCTAAAGCAAGTTTGCCAAGATAATCCCTGTCTGTATAGTTCTTTGTACCGCTCGAATCAATGTCAGGAACATTATTACGGATAGAATAAAGTTTAGTTGCAGTAGAAAGGCATTTATCGGAAAACTCATAATATTTTATTTTTTCTTTCCATATTTTAGAAGCAAGTGCAAGAGCAGCAGAATAAATACCTATGATATTTTTTCCTATTCCAATGAAAGCAGGCCTGTCAAATTGCAAATTATCATTTTCAGGCATCCTCCATCCAACACTATGGTCCTTCAAATCCTGTACCTGAGTAATTAATTTATCAGAAGAATAATAGCAGCGCAGCAGCCAGTCTAATCCGATTTTGGCTTCTTCGAGAATATCAGGAATACCGTTTTTGTTATTATCAAAACCAAATTTTACCGGATCGAAATCATAGGCAAAAAGTAATGTATATGTGGCCACAGCAGTTGTGTTAAGGAATTTCACATAATCCCCTGCATCATGCCAGCCTCCGGTAACATCAAATTTTGAATTGATAACCTTTGAACCGTCAATTAGGGAAGTTGCATCTGCAATATGGCAAAGTGCATGGTTTTTTGGATTAGTATAGCCGCACCTTTGAATTTTAAAAAAAGATAAAAGTGTATCAGGCAGGTCATTAAAAATTTTCTCCCCAATTGTAAAAACAGGAGATTTCCCCGAACTTAATTTTAGAACGTACCTTCCTGCTGTATTATAAGTTGAAAAATCAAGCTTGTAGGTAAAATCAAATCCGGCATATTTCCCGCAATTAATAATCACTTTGTCGGAGAAAACACTTTTATTATTGCGGGTATCTATTAACTCAAAATAAGTATTTGATAAGTCTTTATTTGATAAAACAAGTGCCGATTTGAAATCATTCGGCAGATAACCTACCTGATTTACTCTAATATACACTTGTTCCCTGGATTCTGTGCTTCCGGCACAGCTTAACATAACTCCTATAGAAAAAACAGCTAAAAAAAGCTTTCTCATATTCACCGGATTTATTTGTGCAAATTTAGGATTTTTTTTACTGCATCCATAAACAAAAAATAGAATTCATATGAAATAATAAATTTTTGATTGTGCCAAATATGTGAGTAGATAGATTTCCTATTAGCATTAAGCGGCAGGAACATCCTAAAAAAGGTATAAAAACAGAGAAGCCGCTGGTTCGGCTTCTCTGTTTAAAAATTTATGTAAAATATATCTGATGACAGGCGTATAACGCAAGTATAACAACAAAAATTAACATTGCCACCATAAAAGTAAACCCAAACTTCTTCATTTCATTTCTCCTTAATAAATACTAATATTAAAGAAGCTCATTACACCCTGCCCTTCTCTTTTTAGGAGAAGGGCTTTGGTGCGGTCAAAAGCTAAAAGAAATTATTTAAGTAAAGTCATTTTCTTTGCTGAATGGAAACTACCTGCACTTATCTGGTAGATATAAATTCCGCTGGAAACTTTGCTTCCGAAATCATTATCACCATTCCATATCTTCATATGGTCGCCGGCAGGCATTTCTTCAGAAATTAAAGTTTTTACCAATCTGCCAAGAACATCATAGATCTTCAATGTAACAAAAGAACCTTGCGGCAGAGAGAACTTAATATTAGTGGCCGGGTTAAACGGATTAGGATAATTCTGCTGTAATGAGTAGGATGAAGGCAATGTAGTATTGTTAGTTTCAATTCCTACTGTACCCTTAACAACATTAAATGTACCTACAGCTGAATAATATGAATAATCTCCGTTATTACTGCTTCTTACTCTCCAGTAATATGATCCGTCGTTTAATCCGGTAACTGCCAGATAATTGTTGGAAACATTATTATAAAGAGTTGAGTTATTGAAGCCGATATTATCGGCAACTTCAAGCTGATAGGTCTGGCCTTGAGCTGTATGAGTTGGAGTAAACCAGGATAAAGTTGGAGTTGCTGTACCTAATGATATTTTATCCGGACCGCCCAGTATAGGCTGTACAACAGAAGCTGATCCAAGGTTAACTGTAAAGGTTCTGGTTGTAGTAGAAGTACTATAAGTAGTACCGCCGTAATAAGCCCTTACGCGCCACCAGTAAGTTGCGCCTGCTGTTAATCCGGTAAGTGTTTTATTATATGTTGTTGCATTAGCAGTATTTACTGATTGTGTTAATGCCGGATTTGCAAAACTTGGTGAAGGTGAATAATCGACTATGTAATATTGAACTCCGATGTTTGAACCATTAAGATACCAGCCTACATTTACTGAAGTCGAGTAGACAGTTGATCCATCATCAGGTGCACTTAATACAGGTGATACAAGTGTACCTCCTGTAGTAATAAAGTTACTTGATACCCAGGTTCCACTTCCGCCTGTTGGTAAAACAGCCCAATAATAGGTTGCTCCCCAATCCAAAGCCGGTAATTGATAACTTGTTGTATATACACTTGAAA
>TBL_comb47_HYPODRAFT_10001845_pt1 | contig 26985 bp, 31 predicted proteins | sample TroBogypolimnion_40_FD_10682 | JGI IMG/M metagenome (IMG submission 10682) | reverse complement strand
GCAGGGTTCTTCAGCATCGCAGAATGGAAGCGGGCACTTGGTCACAGCGCTACAATCTCCAGCCTGTAGCCAAGGGCGCGCAACACCTTCACCATGGTCAGCAGCCGGGGACTGGCGGTGTGGTCCATCATCCAGCTGTACAGCGTGGAGGCGCTGACGTCCGCTCGCTCGGCCAGGGCGGCGCGTTCTTCGGGGTGCTTGGGTATACTGCCCTTAACGAACTTGAACAGGGCCGCGTGCAGGTTGGTGGCGTTCAGTACCAATCGCGCATCCGCCAGGGGGTGGCGGGTGTAGAGGGCCTCGGCCAGGTGGGGGTTTGCTGACATGGGGTAGGGGTTCCTGTGCTTCTGATGCGTAGAATGGCCCCCTTGCGCCGCCAAGCGCAAGGGGGGTGTTGTCAGTACCTGCTGTTGGTGAGGGCGGTGGCTATGTTGGTCGCCAGCTTCTCAACGAGGTCCTTGTAGACAAGGCTGTCGCTGAACATCTTTTCAACCACGTCGCGCCACAGGGCCTTCACCTTGTCCTTGAAGTCTGGGTCTTCGGCCAGCACACCAGTGGCGTAGCGCACGGCCTCAGCACGCAGAACATCGTCAAAGGCCACTTGTAGGTCAGACTTGGTGGGGCTGTTGTAGCCGCTGCCCTGCTTCTTCGGCTCCAGCAGGCTGGCTATGGCTTCTTGGATCAATTCGGCGCGGGTCTCGGGCGTCATCGTATCCATGATGGCCTTGGCCACCGCGCCCTGCATAAGCTCGTCGTTGATGTTCATTGGTAAGTCCTCGTTGGTGGTTGGGGTTACGGCAGCCGCCAGCCCTGGCCGTGGCTGCCCTTCTCTATGACGTTGGGCAGCAGGGCCAGGAGCTTGTATATCAAGTTGTCTGCAGCGCGGGCGGGCATGGTCTTATCGGGCCAGGTCTCGCGGGCCAGGCGGTGCCGGTCGCACCATTCGCCCTTGTGGGCGTGCAGCACCTTGAACATTGCCCACTGGAGGTTCGTGAGCGTGACATACTCGTTGGTGGCGCGCAAGTGGACGCGGCGGTCCTCTGGGGCAGCATTGAGGGGGTCTACTGATATGGACATGGTCGGTAATGCTCTCAAAGTACGTGATGCGCTGTATTTGTAGCGTATTGGGGGCAATGGGGGAATGCAAGCCGGCGCGCTGGGGGCTGGGGGCGCGCTGGACAGGCGGCGCCAGGTCGGGCCGTTGGGGCCTGTTGGGCCAGGCAGGCGCTTTTTGGGGCCGGGGGCTTGCGTAAACCAAGTACGGGTGTAAGTTGCTGTTCTGCAAAGGCTTTTTGGTCGGTCCGCTACTTAGGTGAACTTACCATGCACTTACCTTAAAGCTGCGGGAAACCTGTTAAGTTTCAACCGCCTACTCAGCAAACTTACCTAATTACCTAAAAAACGTCTGGCAGCTAAACGGCGGCTGGACGTGTGATGATGTGCTCTGCGCAACTGGCCCAGGGAGGTCTGCAGGTAAACGGCGCCTTTAACTATCCATTTTAAAATTAGGTAAAAAGTTAAGTAATATAAGTAGCACACCGATCAACCCCTTACGGGGCTCCGGGTCTGAATTACTCATCTTCATTGGTTGGTGGTGGTGCCGAGTTAAGTTGTCATAAGTAATTGGAGGCTCCCTGGGCGCTGGGGTTGCTCTTCACGTGGCGTTTATTAGTCACAGACTTTACACTCGCGGAAGCGGCGCTGTACAGCTTGCGGCCATGACATGGCGCGCGCTCTACTGCTCAGCGGGTTTGGAACTCAAGGCCAGGGATGTACTGGTCGCCATGGGTCACACCGTCTTCTGTCCGTATGAGCGTGAAAAGCGTCGCGTCGCATCACGCGCCGCAGGCACCGGCGGCTGGCGTCTGGTGTTCGTTGACACCCCCGTGTTCCTCAACTACGTGTTCGTTGATGTAGATGAAGACACGTCCCCTGACTGGGTGACGGAGATTGGTGGCCTGCGTGAGGTGCTGGACTTTGTGCGGTGCGCCGGCGCACCCCTGGCGGTGCCGGCTGCGCAGCTGAAAGACGTGATGGAAGTTGCCGACGAGCGGGGTATGGTGTCCTCAGCCGATCTTACGAAGAACTCATACAAGTTCCGCGCCGTGGCCGGGGACGCGTGTTCTTTTGGGCCGGGGGCTGGGCTTGAGGGCGTGGCCGGGCGCATCGCCTCGGTCGCCGACCTGGATAAGACGGGTCAGGTTGTGGTGGTCGTGAACCTGTTCGGTGGCGAACAGGAAGTCAAGGTAGACCATCGTTTGCTGAAGAATACACCCCAGCCGGAGCAGCGCGCGGCGGCCTGATTGTAGGCCCACGATATAGAGGCGCGCTGATCTTTGGGGTGGTTTGTAGTCTACGGGTGCAAGGGGGCGCTGTTCGTAGACGTGGATGGCTGGGAGAGTACTGATGGCAGGCAAGGCCCTAGCGCCCGTGCCGCCTAGGCCCACGGGCCGCCCAACCGATTATACAGAAGAAATGGCTACAGAGATACTTGAGCGCCTGGCTGAGGGCGAAACACTCAGGGCCATTTGTCGTGACGAACACCTGCCTGCCACGCGCACCGTGCGGGGATGGGTGTTGGCCAACCGTAGCGGCTTCGCGCCGAAGTACGCGCTTGCCAGAGTCATGCAGCTGGAAACTGAAGTCGACGAGATGAAGGAAATCTCCGACAATATCCAGATGGGCGTAGTTCACATCCAAAAGCAGGTTGTCACTAAGAGTGGGCGTGTAATCACCGTCCACGAAGAGCGCCTGCAGGATATGACTCAGCATCGCCACATGCAGATTGATACCCGCAAGTGGCGTGCGTCCAAGATTGCATGGCGCAACTACGGTGATCGTATCGGCAGCCGGCCCATTGACCAGGATGATGATAAAGACAGTACCACCACGATCGTGGTGGTGAACGGTCTGCCTGACGACGACCACTACGTGTCGCCTGAGGAGATGGCGGCGCAGTACGCCGACGACCCAGAGAACATGCCCCCGCAACCAGGCGCTGAACCCCCGACCGAGCCCGAGGCTTAGCTTGGGAAGGATTCAAGCCACGTTGCACGAGCTTCATGCTGACCAGAAGCGCGCCCTGGCGCTGCGCTGGGACGCACGTGGTGGTGAGTGGCGGCAGAACGGTGGCGGCAGGTTCAAGGCCGTGCGCTGCGGGCGCCGGTGGGGCAAGTCGGTGCTGGGGGCTGATTGGCTCGGCGACGGGGCGGTCAAGGGCTACCCGTGTGGGTTTTTTGCCCCTGATTACAAGCGCTTGACGGAAATCTACGTAGAGCTGAAGGAAATGCTGGCCCCCGTGACGGCTGCTGCCTCCAAGACGGATGGCATCATCCGCACGATAAACGGCGGGCGCATTGACTTCTGGACGCTAGATGACGAGAACGCCGGGCGAAGTCGCAAGTACAAGCGCGTGGTGCTTGACGAAGCCGCCTTCACCAAGCCCGGCAAGATGATGGACACGTGGAAAAAAGCCATCGTGCCCACGCTGTTTGATTACAGCGGCGCGGCGCTGGTGGCTAGCAATACCAACGGCGTGGACCCGGACAACTTCCTCTGGCAGATTTGCAATCAGCCTGAGCATGGCTTCATTGAATACCACGCGCCCACGGTCAATAACCCGACCATTCCTATGCTCATGCCAGGAGAGAGCGAGTCCAGCCGCGTGGCGCGGCGCCTGGCCGAGATTGAACGCATCCGCAAGCGTGAGCACCCGCTGGTGTTCCGGCAGGAGTACGAGGCCGAGTTTGTTGACTTCTCCGGCGTGGCTTTCTTTGGGCTGGAGAAGCTGCTCGACGACCCGTCGTTCGAGAACAACCAGTGGAACAACCGCAACCCGGTGGCCTGGCCTGACCGCTGCACCGCCGTCTACGCGGTCATTGATAGCGCGACGAAGACCGGCTCCGGCAACGATGGCACCGCCGTCACGTACTGGGCGCTGCGTCCGCACCACCCCAACCCCCTGGTTCTGCTGGACTGGGACATCGTCCAGATAGAGGGCGGCCTGCTCATCCACTGGCTGCCGTCGGTCATCCAAAACTGTGAGGCCTACGCCCGCCAGTGCGGCGCGGTGAACGGCTCCATCGGCGTGTTCATTGAGGACAAGGACAGCGGCCAGGTCCTGCTCCAGCAAGCGGCCAACGCCGGTATGCCGGCCACTCCCATCCCCAGCGAGTTCACAGCGATGGGGAAGGATGGGCGGGCGCTCAGCGTGTCTGGCTACGTGTACCGGGGCGAGGTCCACATCTCAGGCCCGGCGTTTGAGAAGACGGTGGTGTTCAAGGACGCGTCCCGTAACCACCTCGTGTCGCAGGTGACGTCGTTCCGCGTCGGCGACAAGGAAGCGGCCAAGCGGCCCGATGATCTACTGGATTCATTTGTCTATGGCGTCGCCATGGGCCTGGGCAACGGGGAGGGGTTCTGATGAGCGCAGTCGACCTCACCTTCACGCCCACCGGCAACGCCTTCCAGACGATCCTGGGCGCCGGCGACGTTCAGCCGGGCGACAGCGTCAGCTACCAGCTGTGCAAGCTGATCTACACCTACCACCCGCTCGGGTTGAAGATGGCGGACGGACCGATCAAGATGGCCCAGTCGCAGGAGCGCAAGATCACCATCCCCAAGGGGCCGGCGGAGCGCTGCCGCGAGGCCTTCGCCGCCGAGTGGAAGGCGCTCAACTGCGACCGGCACATCCTCAACCTGGGCCGGCTCAGCCGCGTCTACGGCGTGGCCAGCATTGCCCTGCTGACGGACGGCGTGTCGCCCGACGCGGCCCTGGACTACGACAAGCTGGCCGACGCCACGGTCGCCATCAACGTGTTCGACCCGCTCAACACCGCCGGCTCATTGGTGCTAAACCAAGACCCCAACGCGATGGACTTCCAGAAGGTGAAGGGCATCGCCGTGCAGGGGCAGGCGTACCACCGCAGCCGGACGGTGGTGCTGCTCAACGAAGAGCCCATCTACATCGAGTACACCGGCTCGGCGTTCGGCTACGTTGGGCGCAGCGTCTACCAGCGCGCCCTGTACGCGCTGAAGACGTACATCCAGACTATGATCACGGACAACTTGATTGTCATCAAGTCCGGCGTGATCATTGCGATGCTGAAGCAGATTGGCAGCATCGTGAACAACATCGCCCAGGCGGTGGTCGGGTTCAAGCGTGACGTCCTCAAGCAAGCCGTGACCGGCAACGTGATCTCAATCGGCGAGACCGAAAAGATTGAGACGCTGAACATGCAGAACCTTGAGGGTCCGTATGCGCTGGCCCGCAAGAACACGCTGGAGAACATCGCCACCGCCGCCGACATGCCGGCCAAGCTCCTCAACAGCGAGACGTTCGCCGAGGGGTTCGGCGAGGGCACCGAGGACGCCAAGCACGTGGCCCAGTTCGTGGACGGCGTGCGCGCCTGGCTTGGGCCGGCCTACACGTTCTTCGACGGCATCGTTATGCACCGGGCCTGGAACAAGGACTTCTATCGTCAAATCCAGGAAGAGTTCCCAGAGTACCGGGACGTGCCCTACGCCAGGGCGTTCTACGACTGGAAGAACAGCTTCCTCGCCCAGTGGCCCAACCTGCTGGAGGAACCGGACAGCGAGAAGGTCAAGGTCGACGATGTCAAGCTGAAGGGCCTGATCGCCATCATGGAGGTCCTGTTGCCCGAGGTTGACCCCGAGAACAAGGCGACCACCATCCAGTGGATGGCCGGCCTGCTCAACGAGATGAAGATGATGTTCCCGGAACCTCTCATCTTGGACTACGAGGCGTTGGCGGACTACACCCCGCCCGAGCAGCAGCTGGCCGAGGAACCCGAGCCGGGCAAGCCGTTCGCGGCGAACGACAGCCCCGACAGCCGCAGGCGCTCGCGCATCGCGGCCCTGCGACGTGAGCTCATCAGGCTTGGGGCGGCGGCCTGATGCAGCCCAACCATGCCTTGATTGCGCATGAGCTTGAGCGCAGCGCCGAGGCCTTTCAGGGCCTGACGAACGACCTGAGTGAGTTCCACGGCGCCTGCGTGCAGGGCGACTACCGCCGCGCCGACGACCTGCGCATCCGGATGCAGGCCCAGCTGGACGCGTGCTGCGACCTGTACAGCGCGGCCTGCCGGCACCTGGAGCCGTTTCTCGAGACCTAGTAGGCGCGCCTGGCTGACCCCCAGCAGATGTCGCCTTCTGCGTCCCGCCACCCAGCCGAGTAGCACTCTGCTTCGGCAGCGTCAGAGTAGGCCGCCGTGTTGTCTGGGCGGTTGTCCCAGCGGTCGTTGTAGCCAGCGGTCGCAGCGGCGAGCATGGCCTTGGTCGGCTTCTTCCGGTTCACCTTGCTGCGGTCAAGGGTAACGGGTGTGGAGCTTAAGCGGGGCCGGAACTTCTTGCGTAGAGCCATGGCACGGATCCTCTAGCTGTTGCGTGTGGCGCCGGGCGAGCAACCGACGGGGTCCTGTTTGGCTTGACTGTCCCGACCTAAGTCGGCTCGCCCGTGCTGGAACCTGACCGCCTGGCGTTGCCCGCCCGACCCCTGTTCAATACGCTCGGTGCTGAAGTTCCACAAGAGCAAAATCACGGAGCGCGCATTTGGCGGCTAGAAAACTTGACCAGCACCGCCTGGCAGTGATCGCCGACGCGGTGCGCGCCCTGGGCATTCGCAATGATTTCACAACCGCCGGCATGGTGCGTGACGATGCTGGCGACGACCCTGGGGGCGGCGCTGGGCTCCGCCCTGGTGCGCTGGATGCTGCCCTGGCCGCCGGGGCCACCGCCCGCGCCAACGCCCGCCCCAGGGCGGCCTGCCCCCATGCCGCCGGCAGCGGCCTCCGGGCCGCCTGGCTGCTGGGCTACGGAGACTGACGTGACGACCCGCGCCTACGACGAGGTGGTGTCCGCCGCGATCAATGACCTGGCCGCGAACGGCTTTGACAGCGTTGAGCGCGTGGCGTACTGGGAGGCGCAGATTCGCGCCGCCGCCGAGGCGATGCTTGGCTCCGCCGCCCAGGCCGAGGAGACCCTGCGCCGCGCCATGGCCCAGGTCTACGCGCGCCTGCTGGACCAGGGCAAGGTCGTGCAGATGCACCCTGGCGTGGAGCGCTTCACGGTCGAGCGCCTGCGGCCCCAGCTGCGGGCTGAGCTGGACCGGCGCATCATGGCCTCGGCTCAGCTCATTCGGCTGAACCGGCGTCAGGCCATTGAGAAAACGCTGCAACGGTTCAGCGGCTGGTCCACCAGCATCCCGGCGGGCGGGTCGGACAACGTGGACCGCCGTGAGGAGAAGGCTACCCTCAAGAAGGCGCTGAAGCAGCTGCCCTTTGAGGAACGGCGCGTCCTGATAGACCAGGGCCACAAGCTCACGGCCTCCATCGCTGATATCATAGCGGTGGACCAGCGGGCCATCGCGGTGAAGTGGAACAGCCGCTGGCGTCAGCCCGGCTACAACTACCGTGAGGACCACAAGGAGCGCGACGGACTGATCTACCTTCTGCGCGGCTGCTGGGCCGCCGAACAGGGACTGATCAAGCCAGGCGGCGCCGGCTACTACGACCAAGTCACGGCCTTTGCCGAAGAACCCTTCTGCCGCTGCCAGGGCACGTATATCTACAACCTGCGTGACCTGCCGGCCGAGATGCTGACGAACAAGGGGCGAGAGGCCCTTGATGAGGCACGTCGCAAGGCGCGGGCCGCCATGGCTGGAGCTTACTAACGATGAGTATAGAACAATACTGGGACCAGCTGCAGACGACCATCGCCAGCCTTGGCGGTGGGCTGACGCTGCCCCACATGGTGGCGGGGGCGTTTGGAGCCGGGGGCGTAGTAGGCGGCGTGGGCAGTTTCTTTTCTTATCTCGGCGCCCGCCGGAAGGCCAAGGCGGCCGAACAATCAGCGCAATCAGCGCGCGACGTCGCGGCGGCCCAGGCCACCACGGCACTCATTGACCACCTCCAGCGCGAGGTGACGGGGCTGTGCAACCGCATGAACGAATGCGAGGGCCGGCACGAGGAGTGCGAGACCCGCGTGGGGGAGCTCAGCCAGAAGATTGAAGACTCTCGTAGAGAGATTGAGAAGCTGATGAAGATTCCCGTGCCGGGCTACGTGAACCCGCAGGAAGGATAGACTATGCCCACCAAGTCGCCCGCCCAGCACCGCCTCATGGAGGCCGCCGCCCATACGCCTGGCGGCTACGGTGGCGTGAGCCAGGCGGTCGGTAAGGAATTCGTTGGAAAGGACTGCTCCATGAACGACTACGTCGGCAAGCTGGACGCGGTCCACGATGCGTGTTCAGCGGTGGCTAGCCGGTTGGACGCCGACTACCGCATCACCAGCGGTGCGGAGCCGACCGCCGGGCGTGCCGGCTGGTACGACGCCGTCGTCTACAACGGGACCATGCGCGCCGTTCATGGCAGCCATCCCGATGAAGACACAGCCAAGCGCCGCGCCAAGGAGTGGGCCAATCAACATCGCGCCGAACGGAAGCGTGAAGGTAAATGATCCGCGCCGCCGGCATCCTGTTCATCACCCCCGACAACCGCGCCCTCTTCCTCAAGCGCGGCAACGGGAGCGATCACCCGTTGGAGTGGGCGTTCCCCGGCGGCCAGATGGAAGATGAGGATGGCGACGACGCCGAGGCCACCGCCCGGCGCGAGACGCTGGAGGAGACGGGCCGCGACGTGCGCGGGACAATCAAGTTGCACACGCGGGCCATCGCACCCGCAGAGATACCCGCCCTGGGGGCGCCCGAGGTCGCGTCCACCGCCGCGACGCCGGGGGTGGCGGCTGTTCTCCCAGCCGGCGCCCCACCCCCGGCAGCGGTGGCTCCGAGCGAGGACGTGGATTTTACGACCTACCTGTGCAGGGTCGATAAGGAGTTCGTGCCCACCCTCTGCGATGAACACACCGGCTGGGCCTGGGCCGACGTCACGACTCCGCCGCTGCCGCTGCACCCTGGCGCCCAGGTGGCGCTGGACCGCCTGACAATGAATGAGCTCGGCGTGGCGCGCGCCATGGCCGCTGGGCGGCTGACGTCGCCGCAGAAGTACGAGAACGTGTGGCTGTTTAACCTGCGCGTGACCGGCACGGGCGCGGCCTACCGCCATGGCCGCAGGGAATACGTCTGGCGCCCGCCCGAAATTTACATGAACGACGAGTTCCTGGCCCGCGTGGCCGGCCTCCAGGTCATCTTCGAACACCCGGAGAAGGCCCAGCTGGACAGCAAGGAATTTAACAGCCGCACCATCGGCGCGCTCTTCCTTCCCTACCTGCGGACCGACCTGCAGGAGGTGTGGGCCATTGCCAAAATCTACGACGCTCCCACCGCCAAGCTGATGAGTAAGATACAAATCAGTACATCGCCCGGCGTGGTGTTCAGGGGCAAGGCGGCCATGCAGGGCAACGAGCGCCTGGAGCTGGCCAGCGGCGAACACATTCTCATTGAGGGTGATCCCACCCTCTGGGACCACCTGGCCGTCTGTGAGGCCGGTGTGTGGGACAAGGACGGCGGCCCGGTGGGCGTGGAATCCAGTGATGCCGTCTTGCTGAACGACGCCCAGGTCCCCCTGGAGCCTGTGGCGCGCGTGCGCCTGCCGCTGGACGCTGACAAGCTGGCGCGCCTGGATCGTAACCTGAAGATTACCCGCCTACGGCTGCGCGCCGGGGCGGCCTGAGACCAACCCCAACCACTGTCAAAGGAGGCTCTCGTGGCCGAAGACAAGATTGAAGACCGCAAGGACGCCGACGACGACAAGGACAAGGTCGAGGACCGCAAGGACGCCGACGCCGGCTCTAAGCTCGACGACATCCTCAAGTGCGTCGACGCCATCGCCGACGGCATGACCAGCCGCCTGGATGAGGCATTCAAGCGCATGGACGCCATGGAAGAGCGGTTCAAGGACGCCCGCAAGGACGCGGAAGACAAGGACAAGATCGAGGACCGCAAAGACAAGGTCGAGGACCGCAAGGACCGCAAGGACCGCAAGGACAAGGTCGAGGACCGCAAGGACGCCGAGGACAAGGACGACGACAAGACCAAGCCCGAGGAGACCGCCGCCGATCGCAAGGACGCGGAAGACAAGGACAAGGTCGAGGACCGCAAGGACGCCGAGGACAAGGACGACGACAAGATGAACGACAGTGCCTTCGCCCGCACGCAGACCGAGCTGAGCCGCGTGCGCAACCAGCTGCGCGACGTGGAGTCGCGGCTGCCCAAGGTCATCACCGACGCCGAATACCACGCCATGGCGGACACCCAGTCCAAGTATGACAGCGTGTTCCTGGCGTTGGGCGACGCTCAGGGCGCGCCCCGCCCGCTCCAGCAGGAGGACCACATGGGCTATCGCCGGCGCCTGGCCAACCGTCTCAAGGCGCACGCGCCGCGCTTCAAGGACATCGATATCCTGTCGATCAACGACGCGGCCACGTTCGACTACATGGAAGAGCAGGTGTTCAAGGACGCCCAAGAGGCCGCTCTCCACCCGGCTGATCTGCCACCCGCCACGCTCCGCGAAATTAAAACGCGGGACGCGACGGGCCGGGAGATCAGCACCTTCGTCGGTGACTCGGCCGCGTTCATTGGCCAGTTCACCGGCCCGGCCCGCCGTATGACCCGCCTGGGTCTGCCCGGCTAAGCCGGCGTCAGCACCCTTAACCAGGCCCCCGGTTCACGCCGGGGGCGCACCCTTCGCGCTCCCGAAAGGACCGTTCGATGACCTCTACCCTCAACCTGAACCCCATCGCGACGACCAACGCGGCTGGGAGCTTCAGCATCAGCAGCAGCGGCTTCATCCAAGGCGCCATGCTGGACGACCCGGTCGCCCGCTACAGCCTGGCCGCCGGCTACCTGGACCCCGCCGAGACCCTGCCCATGTGGGGCGGCGTGGGCATCAGCGAGTACATCCCAGGCGGCACCAACACGCCGCAGCAGAGCTACGGTCCGCGCATCGGGCGCGCCACGTCGCTCGTCACCACGTCCTCCGGCGGTCTGACCGGCTTCAGTGTGTTCAACCAGGCGCACGCGGGTCTCACCACGCCGCAGAGCCCGGTGCCGCTCTATCTGTCCAACATGTCCGTCAACTTCCTGCGGCTGGGCAGCGGCGCCCGCCTGGCCGTGGCCGCTGACCCGGCGCTGGTCAGCTACGACGGTTCCATCATCGGCACGCAATTCAGCTGGGACTTCGCCAGCCAGAAGCTGGTCAAGTACGCGCCCGCCTACGTGGCCAACCCCATCACGGGCGCCACCTGGGCCAGCACCAGCGGCGGTCGGACCACCTTCACCGTCACCAACGACCTCTCGGCCGTTCTGGTGGCCGGCGACACCATCAACGTGTCCGGCGTTGTCTCCACCGGCGGCAGCGGCGTGGGCTTCAACGGCGAGTTCATCGTCGTGTCGGTCACCTCCACGCAGATCGTCGTCACCCAGGCACTCTCGGCCAGCCCCGGCACCTATTCGTCGGGCGGGTCCGTGGCGGCGGGCGGCGGTGCGTTGAATGTTCGCGTCCTGGAAATCCAGCCGGACAACAACATGACCGTCAACTACGACCCGGTCGCCGGCTTCGCCACCTGGAACCGCAACGGCGCGATCGCCGTCATCCTCATCTAGCGGCCCTCGCGGGCCGCACCCACCCCATCAACCTGGACATCCTCGCCGCCGGCCCCTCCGGCGCCCACCAACGGAGAAATTGAGCCATGGCGAACATCGCCCCCAGCTGGACTATCGTCAACCCGAGCTACATGGAGCCGGGTATCATCCTGCCTTACACGCAGGCCTCCGGCGCCTTTAAGACGGTTGCCGAGGAGAAGCCCCTGGTCCGCCTGTCGGACGGGGACCTCTATGCCTACATCAAGCGGATCGACGTCCGCACGAAGGTCGCCGCCAGCCAAACGGCGGCCAACTCGCTGCCGTCCATCAGCACCGACCTGTCCATGATCTCGACGCCGTCCTACCTGCTGCGGGTGCGCGGCGAGTACGACCACCACGACACGGCGGCGATGGGCCGCTGGGGCCTCAGCATCGTTGAGACCCAGCGCCTGGGTATGCGCCAGGGCCACTTCCAGCTGGGCCGCCAGGCGCTGCTCTACGGCATGAACCCCGCCGGTGGCGAGGGCCTGGTCAACACCAACGGCGCCACCACCGTCAACCTGCCGGCCGACACCAACGGCAACACCACCGTCGTCACCTACGACAACGGCCAGATGGCGGTGTTCCTGCTGACCCAGCTGAGCGCCCTGAAGACCCGGACCAACCAGCTGGGCATCGGGCACAAGATTGTTCTCCTGATGCCGCAACGCATCGGGGCGGCGTTCGAGTACCAGAACATCGTCCAGCTGACACAGTTCCAGCGCGCCGGCGCCGGCTCAACCTCCACGGCGGGCGTCGTGAAGGAAGTCGCCGGCTGGAATGACGACGACGTCATCTGGGTCTACGACGACACCCTGATCGGCAAGGGCGCCGGCGGCAACGACGCCGTCCTCATGGTGATGCCGGAAGTCACCAAGCCGCAGGGCACCAGCGTCAATACCAACGCCTTCGCCGGTCTGGCCCCCGGCATCGAGGCTTGCACCCTCATGTACTGCGACATGGCCGCCCCGCGCGAAATCCCGACGCCGATCCCCGGCGGCGCGATCGACGTGCTGAGCGAATGGCGCATCACCTCCGGCTGGGGCATCCGCCCGGAAGTGATCACCATCATGTCGATGCAGTACCAGTAAGGTCTACAGAACCATGGGCCGGGGAAGGCGCTCCCCGGCCCGCCTATTCGCCATCACCAACCGTTGAGAGGGAGAACTCCAACATGTCCGACCTGTTCATTGCCAACCTGACCCGTCAAGTCGTCGACTTTCAATATCAGCTGCCCGAGGCCCGCGCCCCGCGTAAGCAGATCATTGAGATCGGCTCACAAATCAACGTGTCGGGCGACCTGTCCACTATCGACATCGAAGCCATCATTCGCCAGCACGCGCCCTACGGCCTGATCCACGTCAGTGAGATCGACCGCACGAAGACCTTCGCGGGCATGTGCTACAGCATCGGCAAGCCGGTCAACATTGACCAACTGCGCCGGGGCCTGGAGGGCAACCTGATTGTGCTGTCCGAGCGCGGAAAGGTTCTGCGCCAGGAGGCCGCCGTCGCCATCAACAACCAGATGGAGGACATGGTCCGGCAGCGCACGGACGTGGACTTCAACGGCCTGGAGATCGAGGTCAAGGAACAGCCTGCCAAGCAGGACCCCAAGGACACCGAGATCGACGAGACTATCGCCGTCAACCGCCAGGCCCCGCCCACGCCCCAGACCACCACGGGCCGCCGCAGCCGCCGCAAGGCCGGCTAGGGCGCGGCCATGGGACCCCCCACCCTGCCAGGGTTCATCGCCTGGATACGCGCCATCATGGGCATCCAGACGAAGTACCTGCCCGACGACTGGCCCGCCATCCCCTGGGCGCTCAACACCGCCCTGGCGACGGTGAACAAGCTGCTGCAGATTGTTCCTGGCCCGCCGGGGACCTGCGACCTGATCTACACACAGGCGGTCTACAACCTGGCGGGCGACTACCTTGTGAACTGGTCGCCGGACGTCACGACCGACGAGACGACGGATCAGCCGATCTGGTACATCCAGCCGGACCTCACCAGCGACCCGCCCATCCCTGGGCAAGGCTACTTCCAGTTCCTCAGAAACAAGTGGAACCTGGACGGCTTCGTGGCCGGTGTGGTGAACGCCAGCGGCGACGTGTCAACGAACGTGAGCTTCACCATTCCCAAGGGGATGGAAGAGCTCACGTTCGCCGACCTGCAGAACCTTAAGACGCCGTGGGGCCGGCGCTACCTGGAGCTGGCCCAGCAGGTGGGCACGGCCTGGGGCATCAGCTGATGACTATCACGTTGCATCTCGGGGTCCAGGACGTCCCCTACGCCTGGGCGCCCGCCAAGCCCCGCGCGGCCAAGCCCCCGCGCGGCAAGGCGGTAAAAATGGTGAAGGAAGAAGGCTCTCAGCACGCCACCACGGGCGCCGTGGCGGAGTGGCTTGAGAACAAGTACCACATCATGGAAATATTCTTCAACATGTATGACGTGGAAATCGTCAAGGCAGTTGAACATTCCTACGTCGGGGCTATCGAGAACCTGTTCGCCGGCGGCGCGGGCGCGGTGTCGACAAATCCACTCGCCTCGGCCGAAGCCGAGCTCGAGGAGAGCTTCAAGTATTTCCTGGAGTCCGAAGAGATGGCGGACCTGGGCGTCCCCGGCGTGCCCACACAGGCCGCCCTGGACGGCGTCAATCACCGTCTTAAGATTAAGAAGGGTGAGCGGCGTCCGTCGTTCATTGATACCGGCCTCTACCAGGCCAACTTCCGCGCCTGGTTCGACCAGGAATAAATCACACTTCACAGGAGAGACCCACGTGGGAAAAGCGAATTTCTGGTCGAACGGCCTTCTGAACCTGCTGTTCAACGCCACGGCCCTGGCCACCATCGCGCAGAACAACGGGACGTCGCCGATCACCAACATCTACGCGGCGCTGCACACGGCGGACCCGACCGCCAGCGGCACACAGTCGTCCAACGAAGTCACCTACACCAGCTACGCGCGGGTGGCCGTGGCCCGGACCACCAGCGGCTGGCCGACCACCACCACGCAGTCCATCAGCCCGGCGGCGGCCATCACCTTCCCGCAGGGCACCGGCGGCAGCGGCACGGCCACCTTCGGTTCGGTCGGCGTGGCCAGCACCGGCGCCACCAGCCTGCTCTACAGCGGGGCGATCACGCCCAGCATCGTCACCGGCAACGGCATCACGCCGCAGCTGACCACCGCCTCCACCATCACCGAAAGCTAGTCAGGCCCCCCACGGGGGGCCTACACTGGCGTTTGTTGTGGAACCTGTAGAGGAGGCTCAGCCGTGGCTGATGTCGAAGAACAAGACGATGGTGCGGTCACTGCCGGCGGTGTAGTCCGCACGTCGGAAGAGAACGAAGCGCTGTCCAACGCCAACGGCGGCAAGATTGTCCAGGCGGTGGGGAGCTTCACCACCAGCGCCGCCTTTGGATCGTCGCCGTCCATCTCCAAGGCGCTGGAGGATGCCTGCGTGGCGGCGGTCGAGGAATGCCTGTCCGAGGGCATTACCGATCCGGACATCATCAAGGCCCGCAAGGCGGAAGCGATGGACAAGGTTCGCGCACGCCTTGACCAACTGATCGCCGAGGACCAAGCGCAGCAGAACGCCGCTGCGGGCGTGCCGTCGGCCGCTGACTGACGACCCTGTGCGGGCCGTGAACCATAGCGGCCCGCACAGCATGGTCATAGATCCGAGCGCCCACACCTCACACGGGAGCTAGCCACCCGTGGCCACAATCACACGCACATTCACCGCCACTGGCGCGTGGTCCGACACGGCCCCGACTGGGACCATCTCGGCCGTCGTCACGCTGTACGGCGCCGGCGGTGGCGGCGAGAATAATACCGGCAAGGTCCCGACCTACCACGGCGGCGGTGGTGGTGAGACGCGTGTCATCACCATTGGCTCGCTGTCTGGCGGGACCTCCCTTGGTGGTTCAATCGGCGTCGGCGGCGCTGGTGCGACGAACATTTCAGCCACGGCTGGCGGCAACACCACCATCACCTCAGGCGCCACCGGCACCGCCAACGGCGGCAGCGGCGCAGACACGACGGGGTCTGGCGCCGGGGGCACCGGCGGCACCGGCGGCACCGGCACTGACGGTGAAACCGGCGGTGCGGTTGATACCTGGGACGGCGGTGCCTGTCTTGGAACGGGCGGCGGTGGTCGCCAGACAACGCAAGGCGGCGCGGGCATCGCGCCTGGCGGTGGCGGCGCGGGCGGCAGCACATCGGCAGCCGGCGCCAACGGCCAAGTCACGATTGTCTACACGACCCTTTCTTCGGTTCTGACGTCTGTCGGCGCTGGCGCCATGGCCGCCGTGGGGGCCAGCACGGCCACCGCTGTGCTGGCTGCGGCTGGTGCTGGCGCTATCAGCGGCCAGGGCCAATCCACGGCGGTCGCCACCCTGTCTTCAACTGGCGCTGCCGCCGTCAGCTGGGTCGGTGTAGAGGTTGTGCGCGCCGCCATGGGCGCGGCGGGCGCGGCCACCTTTGCTGGCACCGCCGTCAGCACGGCCCGCTCTCTGTTGAGCGCAGCTGGCGCGGGTGCGTTCTCTGGGCAGTCCAAGTCCACCACTACGTCCGCCCTGGGCGCGGCGGGCGCGGGCGTGCTGGCTGGTCAGACGGATGCCGTGGTCGCTGGCGTGCTGGCGGCTGCCGGCGCGGCGGCCACGGCGTTCAGCAGCCAGGCCAGGAGTAGCGGCACGCTGTCCATCGCTGGCGCCAGCACCACGGCTTTCTCATCGTCCGTCTTCATCCTGTCCCAGGCCACGCTGGCCGCTGCTGGCGCTGGGAACTTCTCAGCCGTCAGCGCCAGCACGGCCACGGCCAGTCTGGCGGCGGCGGGCCAGGGCAATACGAATTTCCCAGCCAACGGGGTGGCGCACGGCGCCCTGGCCGCTTCGGGCCAGGGCGCGCTGGCTGGGTTCACGCTTCACGGCGCAGCGGCTTCGTTGAGCGCCGCTGGTGTTGGGGCACTCTCGTATAGCACCCTGGCGCTCGCCGAGACCGTGCTAGGCTCCGCCGGCAGCGGGACCATGAACGCCGCTGGGGCCTCCACGGTCACGGCTGTGCTCTCATCCGCTGGTGCGGGTTCACTCACCGCCAGCGGAACGCAGGCCCAGATCGCCACGCTGGCGACCGCTGGTTCCGGTGTTATGGCTGGGGGTGGTGCTGCATCGGCCGGGGCCGCGCTGGCCGCCACGGGCCACGGCAGCCTGGCCGGCGCGGGCGCCAGCACCCTACAAAGCCAGGCGGTGCTGTCGGCCCAGGGTGCGGGCCAGGCGGCCATGCACGGGGCCAGCACGGCAGCCAGTCCGCTGGCGGCGGCTGGGGTCGGCCAGGCGGCCATGCAAGGGGCCAGCACGGCCACAGCGGCCCTAAGCGCCGCCGGCGCCGCTGTGCTGGCCGGCGTGGCCAATGCGGTGGCCAGCGCGGTACTGAGCGCAGCTGGCGCCAGCACCGTGGCCTGGCCCGGCACGGGCATTGCCCCTGCGGTGCTGAGCTCCGCTGGTGTTGCGGATAACGAATGGACCGGCCAAGCGGCTCCAAACGCGAGCGGGAAGTCCGTTGAGGCCAGCCTGGGCGCTCAATCCCAGATCAACTCGGCCCTGAAGGCCGGTCTTGAGGTGCTGGATGGCGGCCACGTGGTGTGCTTCACCAAGTACGTGAAGATGATCCTGCCGCTGGATGGCTACGTTTTCTGGGTCCGTGCGGACTTGCTGTCGCCAAGCGCTCTGCAGAATGCTTCCATGTACAATGCTCTGCAGTTCAACCAGCCTCAGCAGCAGATTGAACCGCCCTATGAAGTCTGCGCACGCGGCAGCCTGCACCACGCCATCAGCAATACCCAAGATGAGGATCAAAGCGTCGCGGTAAACCGCATGATCTTTACCAGCGAAACAGAGGTCGCTGACCTTAACGAAGTTTCGCCGCAGACCATGTACATCGCGCATATTGATGGTGTGCGGTTTTCTTTCTCAGAACGTCAAAACTACTACCGCCAGGCCGGCCTGCACCACTATCAGGGCGACGCCATCTACCCCACGATGAGTACACAAATCGTGGATGACCTAAGCGCTTTTGACGGGCGTAATGTGATTGTGTCTAACTCGTTGCCCATCTGGCTGATGCTCAACCGCTACATGCCGATGTACCCCAGCTTCTTGATCCCGGATAACCTGCCGCCGCCCTTTGCCAGCGTTCATATCGACCCCGCCAGCACGCGGGCGCTACAGGCGGTTCCGTGGATCGGTGCTGATGGCAGCCACTACCAGCTGGCCAGTGACAGAGTTCGTATCACCATGTTCGGCCTGCGTAACTTCAATGCGCTGGACTTCCAGGACTATGTCAATCGCTTCTCGCTGCAGACGGACCTGCTGGGCATCATGAACAGTCCCATCGTCCAGGATGGCAAGCAGTGGCAGACGGAAATATCGGCCCTGGCACAGAAGAAGGTTATCGAGTACGAGGTCAGCTACAACCAAGAACGTATTCGTTCCGTGGCGTTGCAGTACATCAAGTCCTGCATCCCGACCTTCTACCTGCCCAACACGCCGCCGTTCACTAACACGATCGACCCCTTCAACACCCTCACCTAAGGAGCTCTCGTCCATGCCCCAGTCCCCCCTGGCCTTCGTCACCAATTACATCAACAGTCTCGGTGCCAGCGCCCAGCGCCCAGGGCGCGTGGATGCGCAGAGCGCCCTGTTCGTGGCCGACCGCCACTCGGAGGGATACGAATCCACCTACCTGGGCAAGAGCGGCTTTATCTCTAATCCCACGGCGGTGACGCTAAGCGCGGCCCTGGCCACTACCTACGTCGGCCTCTGCCTCTCCAACCCCGCCGGCTCGGGCGTGAACCTGGAGCTCCTGGAGGTGGCCGGCGCCCTATCGGTGGCGCCCGCCGCCCTGACCCAGCTGGGCCTGATCACCGGCTACTCGGCCGCCGGCATCGTCACCCACACCACGGCCCTGACGCCGCAAAACGCCCTGGTGGGCTCCTCGGCTGCCGGCCTCCAGGGCCTGGTGGACAGCGCCTGCACCCTGGTTGGCACCCCGGTCTGGTCCGATGTGCTGGCCGAGACCCCCGCCGCCACCAGCGTGGTTCAGTTCTACCGCGACATCAAGGGTCGGCTGCTCATCCCGCCGGGCGGCTACGTCGCGATCGGTGCGGATATCGCCGGCCCCGCCAGCGGCTTCCGTGGCTCCATGATGTGGAGCGAAAGCCCCCTGTAGGCCGGGTGCCGCTTCTGCTGACTGACCCAACCATCTAGGAGACGCTCTAATGAGCAATGCCATCGTGGTCCTGAACGTCTCCCAGACGCAGGCCCCCGCCCCCAACACGCTCCAACAGACCGGGGCGCTTATTTCGCAAGGGGGCACCACGAAAGCCCCCAACACACTGACGCTGGTGTCCACGCTGGCGCAGCTGGTGAGCATCTTGTCGGCGGGGGTTTCGCTGACGTCGCTGGTGTACAACGCCGGTACGGTGACGGCCACCACCAGCGTGCCCCACGGCTGGGCGGTTGGGGACACGCCCGTGTCCATGACCATCTCGGGGGCTTCACCGGCGGGCTACAACGGCTCGTTCGTGGCCACCATCACCGGCACCAGCACCTTCACCTACCCGCTGGGGTCCAACCCCGGCAGTGAGACGGTGCCTGGCACGGCGGTGCTGGGCTCGGAGTCCGAACTCCTGGCCATGGGCACCACCTACTTCAGCGGCAACGGCAACCCCGCCATCTACGTGCTGGAGCTGGGCGAGGGTACCCCCAACGAGGGCGTCGCCGCGCTTTCGACGTGGCTGTCGAACAACCCACAGACGGTCTACAGCTTCCTCGTGCCGTACGAGTGGGATAATAACGCCAACTTCCTCACCTTCCTGAACACGCAGACCGCGCCCAACGCCAAGGTCTACTTCATGGTCACGACCATCCTGGCCAACAGGGCGGTCTACGCGGGCCTGAAGTGCGTTCTGGCCGCCGTCGAGACGCCGAACAACCCAGCGTCCGAGTTTTCGCTGGCCTCGACGCTGGGGACCACCCTGGGCTACAACCCAGGGTCTACGAACCGTGTCACGCCGCTCAGCTACGCTTACGCCTATGGCGTGACGCCATACCCGCAGGCCGGCAACCAGACCACCTTCACCCAGCTGAATACGGCGAACGTGGGCTACTTCGCGGTGGCCAGCGAGGCGGGTCTCAGCAACGTGATCACGTTCTACGGCCAGATGCAGGACGGCAACCCGTTCAACTACTGGTACTCCGCGGACTGGGTCCAAATCAACCTGGACCTGAACCTGTCCAACGAGATCGTGAACGGTTCGAACAACCCCCTGGCCCCGCTCTACTACGACCAGAACGGTATCAATCGGCTGCAGAACCGGGCCGCCCAGGTGCTGGCCCAAGCCGTGACCAACGGTCTGGCCGTGGGCACCGTACTGAAGACCAGCCTGCCGGCGTCCGTCTTCGCCGCCAACTACGAGGCCGGCCTCTACGAGGGCTTCCTGGTGATCAACGCCGAGCCGTTCATCACCTACAGCCAGGAAAACCCGAACGACTACGCGATCGGTAAGTACGCCGGCCTGGCGTGTGTCTATACGCCGTCCCGTGGGTTCAAGCAGATCTTCTTCAACCTGAACGTCACCAACTTCATCGCGTAGGCCGCCGCGCCCGCCAGGAGATACTGAGACATGGCCTCAAATCCTCTCATCCCGCAGGGCGTCCTAAACAAGCTGCGGGGCACCACGCAGTGCGTGGACAACCCGCAGCTGAACGTGCTGCCCTCCAACCTTGACGATGATGGTATCTCCATCGCCTTCGAAGGTGACGCGAGCGGTTACGTTCCGACCCTAACTGGTGCGGTGCCCAGCCCGAACCCATACCAGATCGCCACTGTCACCATCCATCTGCTGAAAACCCAGTCGCTTTCCAACATCTGGAAAAACCAGCAGGAGACGGACACCACGATCGGTGACGTGGTTGTTACGACGGACGCCGCCACCCTGGACTCGTACTCGCTGAACAACTGCACCATCAAAGGCGTGGGTGAGCTCACGTTCAACGGCAAGTCCGTCGGCTACGGCGTGATGGTTCAGGGCATCTACTACATCAACTCCAGCCTGTTCAACCTTCAGTAGCCACCGGGGCCTGGCGCGGCCCCTTGGATCAACATATGCATTAGGGAGAAACTGATGCGCGTAGATAAAGAACTGAACCTCGTCGTCCCACTAGAGCGGGAGGACGGGACGCTGTACGTCCATTCCACGCCCATCGGCAGTGAAGTGTTTGACAAATATTTCAAGGTCATCTCCAAGACCTTCAGCGATATCACCACCCTCGGCGTCGGGTTCATCGGTGGCCCCGGCATTGCTGGCAACATGCTGAAGGACGTCGCCACCCGCCTGGGCGTGTGGGATGGGGTTGACGGCGTACAGAACGGCCTGGTGAATGAGATACGTCGGCTGACCAATGTGGTGGTGCCCACCGAGGCAGGCTGGCGCACCGTCCCGCTGGAGATCGCCCAGGCGCAGGGCTTGCTTTCCGAAGGCGAGCTAAAGGAGGCCGAGGGCATCATCACTTTTTTTATTGTGACTTCTGCCACCTGTACGAGAAAGGTCTTGCAGGGGTTTCTGACAGCCCTGGAGGAGATGTGGAGCTGTCAAGTCACATCATTGAACTGTTCGGCGTTCGCGAGTTCCTTGCGGACATCGACAGGGACAGACAGTTCTGGAGGGACGGTCGACACGTAATCAGTGATGTACTTGACTACGCAGCTGGGCCAGGGTTTGGCCCGCTGGCCAAGTGGGCCGGGCTGGAGTGGGCGTCAGCCCAGGAGTACCGCCAGCGCTACTTGATTGGTGCGCTGGCTGAACTGAGTAAACAGCGACCGTTCCCTGGGAGACGTTGATGACATCAAAAGCCATTATTGATGTTGACATCGACCCACAAGATAAGATGGGCAAATTCAAGGCCCTCTTTGACAAGTTCAAGGCTCAGCTTGACACCATGCCCGACGCATGGTCAAAGGTCGGTGAACAAACTGACCACGTCGGCGCGGGCTTCGCCGCCATGACTGCGGCCCTGGTGGCCCAGTTTGAAATAATGCATGAACAAGAGTCGTTGCGGAAGCAGCAGCTGTCTGACGAAGAGAAGGCCGAGAAGAAGAAGCGCGAGGCCACCAAGGCCCAGGAGAAGGCCGAGAGCGCTGCCGCCGCCAGGCGCAAGAAGGCGATTGACGATACCAAGAAGATCGCCGGCAACATCGCCGACGCCACCCGTGACATGCTTAAGTGGGCGGCCTTTGACCTGGCCGGGGGTGCCGTGGGCCTGTGGGGTGCTGAGCAGTTCTTGCGCGGCATAGGCGACGAGCGCCGCAACGCCCAGGGGCTGGGCGTGTCCACGGGCGAGAAGCAGGCTCTGCAGGTCAACATGCAGCGCTACTTCGATGTCAACTCCAACCTGGAACAGATTGCGAACGCCCAGCAGGACGTGACGCGCTGGGGTGATTTTGCCCGCATGGGTGTGAACCCGCAGGGCAAGGACCCGGCCCAGCTGGCCCTGGAAATGGCCATGAAGGTCCATGACCTGTACCAGAAGGACCAAGGCAACTGGACCCTGGGGCAGGCCCAGGGCGTGGGCAACTTCTACAGCCAGGACGAGTGGCGCCGCCTGGGCACGACGGACGTGAAAGACCTCCGTAGGTCCATCCAGGCCACCACGGCAGACTTTAAGAATTTCGGCCTGTCCGATAACAGGTTCAAGGTCTGGCAGGACTTCATGGTTTCGGTTGATCATGCCGGCATGAAGATAAGGGATGTATTCATCGACAAGCTGTACGCTCTGGAGCGCAATGGCGCGCTGGACAAGATCGTGAATGGTTTTGAGAAACTCGCCATCAAGGTCTTTGACCGTATAGACTTTGAGGCTATCGGCAAGGATTTGGACAAGTGGGCCACCGCAGTGGAACACTTTGACTTTGACAAGTTTGGTAAAGACTTGAACGGGTTCATTCACGACTTTGAACAGTTCGCGACCTGGATGCATCATGTCCTCGTCAAGCTTGGTGTGTTGCACGACCCGGCCCCGCCGCCCCAGACGGCGCCCCCCAGCACCACGGGCATGGAGGGCCTTGGGAACAACGACCCTGTCAGGGACGCCATCATTGGCGGGGGGGCGTGGGTCAGCGCCCACCTGACGGGTTCCCTCAAGGACAAGGGTCAGCGTGCGACCCTGGCCGGCATTGAGAAGCAGAACGGCCTGCCGTCAGGGTCCCTCATGGCGCTGTACGGCCTTGAGTCTGCCTATGGCCGCCATGCCGGCCTCTCCTCGGCGGGCGCGTCGGGCCCGTTCCAGTTTATGAAGGGCACGGCTGGTCAATACGGTGTGACGAACAGGGCCGACTTTGGACAGGAGAGCGTTGCCGCTGGGCACTATTTCAAGGACCTGATGAAGGAGTTCGGAGGCAACCTGCAGAAGGCCCTGGCGGCCTACAACTGGGGCCAAAGCAACCTTGAGAAAGACATCAGCAAGCATGGCGGTGACTGGCTGCGCTATGCCCCGCGTGAGACACAGTCCTACGTGGCGCGCGGCACCATGCTCATCACGCTGAATAACCAGACGGGGGCCAACGTCGCCACCACGGCCAACGGGGTGGCGCAGTGATCCCAGATCAAGGCCGCGCCCAGTTCAAGGTCACTTATGAGCTTAGCCCCATTATTCTGACTGGGGGCATAGCGCAAAACGTGTCGGGCGGGATGATACCAATCATCTCATTGACGGAGGGCCAGAACTACGATCTGGGCCTGCTATCCTCGTCGGATAATGTTGACCTGGATGAGTTCTTCGCCTACTTCAGGCCGGCCCCCGGCGCCACCCTTGGCGACAATCAGATCGCGCACTACCCATTCGTCAACCAGACGGTGGCCGCCAACGCCATCATCACGCAGCCCCTGCGGGTCTCATTGATAATGAGCTGCCCCGCGCGGGCGGCCACGGGCGGCTACGGGCGCCTGCTGTCAACCATGACAGCGCTGCGTTCCTCGTTGGCTCAGCACGAGGCGCAGGGTGGTCTCTACAACGTCATCACGCCGGCCTACCTCTACACAAACTGCATACGGACCAACCTGCGTGAGGTTGGCGGCGGTCAGGGTGGCGGCCAGACGCAGGATGAGTGGCAGTGGGACTTTGAACAACCCCTGCTGACGCTGTCGGATGCACAGGCGGCGCAGAACACGCAGATGTCCCGCATCAGTGCGCAGACACAGACCACAAGCGACCCGCCGACCACCAACGCCGGCCAGACGGGCGTGGGCGTGCCGCAGTCCGGCCAGGCGCCCAGCGTGGTCCCCGCCGCCACGCCGTTGGGTGGGGCGTCGGCCGCGCAACAGAATAGCGGGGCCTTGGGATGACGACCTACACCATCTTCTCGCCGGCCCCGAATTCCCTGTTCCAGTTCACCCCTACCCTTGATGGTCAGCAGTACAACGCCATCATCACGTGGAACCTGGCGGGCCAGCGCTGGTACTTGAACCTCTATACTCTATCCAACGTGCTGGTGCTGAGCATTGCGCGCGTTGGAAGCCCCGATGATTACGACATCAACTTGGTGGCTGGTTTCTTCAGCTCCTCGTTGGTGTTCAGGGAGTCCTCAAACCAATTTGAGGTCTCACCTTGAGCCGGTTCTACGACATTACGATTGGCGCGACGGATGCCAACGCCGGCGCCACCTTCACCAACCGTGTGAATGGGAAGTTTGACCCAGGCGCGCCGCAGGTGGAGATGGACATCCAGGTCGTGCAGCTGCACACGCCCGTGGGCAACTCCTTCGTTCGGATTTGGGGCGTCAGCCTACAGCAGATCAGCCAGGCCAGCGACTTCAACGGTGCGTCCATCACCGTGCAGGGCGGTATGCAGAAGGGTCTGCCCCTGGCCACGGCGCAGGCGGCGCAGGCCGGCGTATTGTGTACCGGCAAGATTCTGATGGCCTACGGCAATTGGCAGGGGGTGAACCAATCCCTTGACCTTATCATCATAACTGATGGTGGGGCCACGCAGAACGCCCCGGCCAACATAGTGCTGAACTGGAAGAAGGGTCAGACCCTGTCAGATGCCCTGCAGGAGTGTTTGAGCACGGCCTACCCGAGCTACACGCTGAACATAAACATCAGTGATAAGCTGGTGTTGCCAGCGGATGAGGTCGGGGCCTACCAGACCCTTGAGCAGCTGACCGCCTACCTGAACGCCCTGAGCCTCAAGTTCTTCAACCAGAACAGCCCAGGCAGCTACCACGGCGTGACGATGACGGTCGTGCAGACGACCATCAACGTGTTCGATGGAAGCAACGCGACTGGCGATGCCGTGTCCCTGGAGGCACGTGACTTCATTGGTCAGCCCACCTGGCTTGGGCCAAATCAGATCAGCTGGAGCATGGTCATGCGCGGCGACCTGGGCGTCGGCTCGGACATCTTGTTCCCGCAGGTTCTCAACCTACAGGCACAGACGTCACCACAGTCGCAATCCTTGGCCCGCACGAAGACAAGTTTCCAGGGCACGTGGAACATCGTGTATCAGCGTCACGTGGGTAACTCCCGTGGGCCGGGAGCGGACGATTGGATCACCAACTTCCAGGCCATTACGTTGAACGCCGATGTGTCGGCGGGCGCCGCCACGGCTCTATAGCGGGGGGCTAGCCTACCCGTGACGACTGTAACACGCACATTCTCATCTACCGGCGCTTGGTCTGACACTTCACCAGCCAACACGGTATCAGCTGTCATCACGCTGTACGGCGCTGGCGGTGGGGGTGTCACTGTCTCAGGTAAAGTCTCAACCACCTGGGGCGGTGGCGGGGGTGAGACGCGCGTTATAACGCTGAGCATCGGCGGGGGCGTCTCGCTTGGTGGGTCTATCGGCACGGGCGGCACGTTTGGCTCCAGCGCCAACGCCACAGCGGGGGGTAATACCACCCTTACGACGGGTGGGACTGGCACGGCCAAGGGCGGCAGCGGGGCCACCACCAGCGCCCAGGGCGTCGGTGGTACGGGCGGCACGGGCGGCACGGGCACCAACGGCGAGACTGGTGGCGCGGTTGACACCTGGGACGGCGGCGCCTGCCTCGGCACAGGCGGCGGCGCGCGTCAAACGACTGTCAACACTGTAGGCAACGCGCCTGGTGGCGGCGGGGCGGCGTCGGCCAACGGGGCCAGCGGCGGCGTCTCTATCACCTACACGCTGACGTCTTCTACCATGACGGCGGCTGGCGCCGGGGCGTTCAACCCCAACGGCCTGGCCACGGCCCTGTCAGTGCTGGGGGCCAGCGGCGCGGGCGCCATGGCCGGCGTGGGCCGTGGCGCCGCTGCTAGCGTGCTGGAGGCGGCTGGTACGGGCGCGGCCAGCCTGGTTGGCGCTGCTACCAGCCGCGCGGCCCTGGCGGCTGCCGGCGTCGGGGCCTTCTCTGGCCAGGCACTGGCCACGGCCAAGGCGCAGCTGACGGCCACCGGCGTCGGGGCCTTCTCTGGCCAGGCCACCAGCATAGTCACTACTGCGATGGCGGCTGCCGGCGCAGGGTCGTTCTCCGGTGCATCCAACGCTACGATTGGAACGACCCTGGCTGCTGCCGGGGCTGGCAATTTCCCCAGTGTGGGTGCCAGCACGGCCACCGCCACGCTGACCTCTGCCGGTGCGGGGGTGTTCTCTGGGCAACTGAGCGCAATCTCCAAAGGGGCCTTGTCCGTCGCTGGCGCTGGCGTGGCGGCCTTCTCGTCGTTTGTTTTCATCCTTTCAACGGCCACGCTGACCTCTGCCGGTGCGGGGGTGTTCTCAGGTGTTAGCGCCAGTACGGCCACGGCGGTCCTGTCCAGCGCGGGCGTTGGCGTCTTTGCCGGTACGACCGGCAGCGTGGCAACGTCTGTTCTGTCGGCCGGTGGTACCAGTTCGTTCTCTGGCGTAGGGGCCAGCACGGCGGCGGCCAGCCTGGCGGCCACCGGCGTTGGTTCGCTCATTAGCTTCAGCACTGAGGTCGCCAGCGCCGCCTTCTCGGCTGCTGGCGCCGGTCAGCTGGCAGCGGCTGGCAACGCCCTGAAGCCTGCCCAGCTGACGGCAGCTGGTAGCGGCGCCTTCTCTGGCATTGCCGCTGAAACCGTCGCCGCTACGCTGACAGTGACTGGCGTGGGCGCCTTTGCCGGCCAGGGGCTGGCGATCTACCCCACCACCCTGACCGCCGCTGGCCAGGGTAGCATGGCCGCCAGCAGCGCCAGCACCGCCACGGCGGCCCTGGCGTCAGCCGGGGCTGGCCAGCTGGCCGCTACGGGCGCCAGCACCGCCACGGCGGCCCTGGCGTCGGCCGGGGCGGGCGCAGCGACGTGGTTTGGCGCCCTAACGGCCAGCACCACCTTTGCC
>TBL_comb47_HYPODRAFT_10001844_pt1 | contig 26988 bp, 18 predicted proteins | sample TroBogypolimnion_40_FD_10682 | JGI IMG/M metagenome (IMG submission 10682) | reverse complement strand
GGAACTTCAAGAAATTGATAGAGAAAATAAAACAAAAGAGTAAAAATTTCTTTTTTGAAATTCTCCAGCAACTTTTCTTTTTTGAAATTCCAGTTTCAAAAATGAGTTACTAAGGATTGACTAATTATTTGACCATAAAAATCCGGCTGAAAGCTTCCCAATCCTATAAATCTTTGCGCAGAATATGAATAATACCAACCAGGTAAACCAATCTTATTTTTCATGGACGATCTTACCTTGTGGAAGAATATAAAAAATGGGGATACGCAGGCCTTAAAATTGTTACATGACAGGTATTATATTCAAATGATACTCTATGTCAGAAATCTATATCAGAATAAACAAGGGATGGAAGATGCTGTTTCTGAATGTTTTATCAAACTTTGGACAAAACGCAACGATATCCTGATTGAACGTTCGGTCCGATCTTACCTTTTTCTGATATTGCGTAACAGTCTGATTGATATTCTGCGAAAGAAAAACAGAATTATCCTGATCGAATCCGGATCAATCCCTGAACCGGCTGATGATGATAATACACAACAGTTTGATGACTACGCCAGGCTATACCACGCATTGGAAAAACTCCCGGAACAAAGACGTCGCATTCTGGAGCTGGCAGTATTTGAATCCTTTACCTATGCCCAGATTGCCCAGAGCCTGTGCATCTCTGTAAATACGGTAAAAACACAAATGGGACGGTCGTATCGCTTTCTGAAAGAGGAACTTGATCCCAGAAATATCCACCTGCTGTTTCTGCTGAACCACAGATATTAGTCAACCAGGGTCTCAACTGCAGGTGACAAAGGGTCGCTGCAGAATTAATTCCTTTACGTTTCAACTTGCTTATTTCCTCATAGCCCATTGGCGAAATTTTCAAATGCATGGTTTCTGCCAGATTCTTTTTTTCTCCGGCTGTCACCCTTCAAATCCTGTTTTACGTCATAATGTTAAAAATTGTTTAATAAATGAATGAAAACCACGATGCTTACTGGGAACTGATTGCCGGAAAACTTCACTTAGAATTAAATGCCGCGGAAGAGACAGAACTTCATCAGGCAATTACCAGCCAATCTCACCTGCACGAATTTGAGAAAGCACGGCAGATCCATGAAGACCTTGTAAAAACGGAACCTATTCCTGCCGATGGGATGGCAGAATCATGGAGAAAAGTTGAAAAGGAGATCAGAAGTGATCGGTTTCGATGGGCAAAGGGGGCGATGAAATATGCGGCAATCGTTGTTGCAGCTTTTATTGCAGGAAATATCTTTAAGCCCTCTGCCGAATTGAATAGCACAAACCGGTACACTGAAGTAAGGGCACCGCGTGGACAGATGACCAAGGTAACACTCCCTGATGGCACGATGATCTGGCTGAATTCGGGGACAACTATCCGCTATCCCGAAAGGTTTACCGATGGAAATCGCTCCGTAATCATGAGTGGAGAGGCCTATTTTGAAGTGGCCAAAATGGCTCATAATCCCTTTACTGTGAGCACTTCGGATGTGAAGGTTAAAGTTTTTGGCACTTCGTTTAATGTCTCGGCCTATCAGGACGATGAAACGACCTCGGTTACATTGGTTGAGGGTAAGGTAGACCTTCAAAACAAGGATGGGAAAACTATTGCTCAATTAGGCCCGGGGCAGCTGGCAGTTAAGGATAAAAAGGAGTCCAATGTCAGTATGCAGAATGTTGAAACCAGCTTTTATAAAGCTTGGATTGATGGCCGTATATATTTTGACGATCAGCCACTTAATCAGATTGCTACCAAGCTGGAGCGTTGGTTTAATGTCGATATTGAATTTGCCAATGACCGGCTGAAAGGCTATCGCTTTACAGGGACAATCCTCAAAAACAAGCCTGTCGACCAGATTATGCAGGCACTTGAATTGCTTGCGCCAATCAACTTTAAGCACCAGGTAAATGCAAACGGAAAGGATAAAATAACCATCTACAAACGAACTTGAAAATCAGACTGCCTATGATGAATTAAGACGAAAAAAGCGGCGGAGATGTTCGTACCATCCCCGCCGCATTAGCCGATTCAAACAAACCTTTAATGTTAAATTTAAATCATCCAAATTTATGAAATTGTATCCAATTACCTGCGATCGCTACAGATCGTGGAAAAAAATCATTCGCATTATGAAACTAACTATCATTCTGCTATTTGGAAGTCTGGTAGCGATGAGCGCCAACAGCTATTCACAGAATACTAAACTTAACTTATCCGCAAAGAACTCCTCTTTGATCGATATCTTCCGACAGATCGAAGATCAAAGTGAATTCTATTTCTACTTTAACAAGGATGAAGTAAAATCTAAGGAATCGGTATCCATTGAGATTAAAGATGCCCTTGTTACTGAAATTCTGAATCAGGTTTTGGATAAAACCGGATTGGAATATAAAGTTATCGATCGGTATATTGTAGTCAAACCGGCCGGATCTGCTGATCCGGTAATTCCCCAGACGGATAGTCATAAGATTAGTGGAAAAGTCACCGATCAGAATGGCGCTTCTCTTCCCGGGGTTTCGGTATTTATCAAGGGGACGACAACGGGGATCATCACCGACCAGGATGGAAAATATCAGTTGACGCTTCCGGCGGGTGCAAAAACGATTGTCTTCTCATTTGTGGGTATGGAATCACGCGAAATAGCCTACACCGGGAAGAACACCATTGATGCGGTGCTCAGGCAGGCGAGTGTTGAACTATCCGATATCGTGGTTACCGCTTTGGGTATTAAACGGGAAAAAAAGGCGCTGGGTTATTCCATTGGCGAAGTTAAAGCGGATGATATGGTGCGGGTGCCTCAGAAGGATCTGCTTGGTTCCCTGATGGGGAAAATGTCGGGGGTCGAAATTACCAATACCTCGAATGATGTAAACTCCGATACCTATGTTACCATCCGCGGAATTACGTCTCTGGCCGGCAATAACAATCCATTGATCGTGATGGATGGAGTGCCATCCGGTGATCAAACCGTTATGAAAGATATCAGCCCCGAAAACATTGAAAGTGTTACCGTATTAAAGGGTCCAAGCGCTGCAGCGCTTTACGGATCGAGGGCAGGAGCCGGAGTTATCCTGATTACCAGTAAGTCGGGCAGGAAGGTTCAGAACGGAATTGGTGTTGATGTGAGCGTGGGATCAACCCTTTCAGTTCCCTACAAATATATTCAGCTTCAAAACAGGTTTACCACCGGGATCAGCGGTGTTTTGAACGAAGGCTCTTATCAGCAATGGAATGGTCCTGAGGCGGGCGCTATGGCAATTCAATGGAATACCAACGGCGTTGCACAGCCGCTGAAATTTTACCACAATGCCCTTCAGGATTATTTTGGGACTGGCGTTGAAATGGTTTATAACGCCAGCGTAAATGGGTCCTACGATCGCGGGACTTACCGTGTTTCCATCTCACACATGGATGCGACGGGGGTATATCCCGGTGTTAATTTAAACCGCAACGGCGTGAATATGGCCGTTACTTATAACCTCACCGAAAAAGTGAAGATATCGGCCAATATTGATATCGAAAACCCCAATTCAGATAATTATCCCGTGAAAAATCAGGGGGAAACCCAGTATATGTCTGTTTATCAGACTCCTCCACACGTCAATATCAATGATCTGAAAAATTACTGGAACATACCCAATGTCTTGCAGCGGGGAGTCACTACAGCTTATGACAACCCCTGGTTTGCTGCGTATGAACTGAAGGATGGATTCAACAGGCTTAGAAGTATTGGAAACCTGAAACTCGATTACCAGATACTTTCCGATTTAAAGGCGATGGCCCGCTATTCATTTAGCAGCTATGACAATAAGAGGACCTACAGGCAGCCGTGGTCGAGCTATGGGGGCGATGGAGGGGGAAATAACACACCCAACGGGGAGTTTATTGAACAAATCGATAATCAGCGGGAGATGAATGCCGATTTTCTTGTCTCCTACACCAAAAAGATCGGGAAATTTCAGATCGACCCCTCGGTCGGAGGCAACCTGATGACCCAGCGCAGTTATTCGATGTATGGAGGTGGAAACAACCTTGTTTTGCCGGGTCTGTACACCCTTTCGAATGTAAACCGAAGCGCCCTTGGTTATTATGACAATACCTATAAAAAGAATATTTACAGTGTCTATGGACTGGTTAACCTAAGTTATAATAATATGATTTTTCTGGATGCTACTGCCAGAAACGACTGGTCAAGCACACTTCCGGCAGCCAACAGGTCCTATTTCTACCCATCGGCCTCACTGAGTGCATTAGTGAATGAAATGGTCACACTCCCGTCTGTGTTCTCCCTCCTAAAACTCAGAGCAGGTTTGTCGCAGGTTGGTAAGGATACCTCGCCCTACGTTACTGCTACAGTTTTGAACCAGGGGACATGGGGTAGCAATACCACTTACTCGGTTCCCGGCAGCTTACCCAATATCAACCTGAAACCAGAGATCGCCAAGTCATTTGAGATCGGTACAGATATCTCTTTTTTCAAGAACCGGCTGGGTATGGACTTTACTTACTATAAGGTTCAGAACAAAAACCAAATCCTGAATGCCGCCACTTCTGCCATGTCTGGTTATGGATCAGCAACAATCAATGCAGGTAACGTACAAAATACCGGTGTTGAAATCGGAATAAACGCTGTTCCTGTAAAATCCAAGGACTGGACCTGGGATATGAATGCGAATTTCACCAAGGAAAGAAGCAAATTGACGGCGTTGACCCCGGGCATTAATCAGTTCCTGTGGTGGCAGGACCGCTCAGTTTGGGCCTGGACCAATGTCGGAGACTATATTGGTACCTTTTATGGCACAGACAACCTTCGGGTTCAGAGTGGACCTTATAAAGGCTGGGCGTTGCTCGATTCTAACGGTAAATTGCAAAATGGGCCAGCCGGAGCCGATAAAGTAGGCAGCTATATGCACGATTTTATCGTTGGCTTGCAGACAAGTCTGAACTATAAAAGTTTCACGCTGTCGTTGAGTTTTGACTGGAGACAAGGTGGGAAATATTACGACCAGACAACGATGCGATTGGCCAGGGGCGGGAAAGTGGAGTATTACCAAAAAAAGGGTGATCTTAGTGCAAGCACTTTCCGGGGTATCCTGAATAACAATTCGTTTCATGGCGATATGAATGCTTTGGCCAATGAGATCAAAACCCATCCGGCAAAATACCAGAACAATGTCTGGGTTGGCGGTCGGACAGCCGATCTTGGCGGATTTGCTTATGCAGCAGCAGGTACAAACGAAGGAGCCTACTTCCCAGGGGTAATTTCCGATGGTAATGGTGGCTATATTGAGAATTTCGGAGCTACCGGAACAAAGATCATTAAGTCGTATGATGTCTTCCAGCCTACAGGGGGATATTTTTATCTCGACCAAAAAACGGAATGGTGTCACGAGGCTACCTTCATTAAACTCAGGGAAGTTGCCCTGGCCTACACACTCCCTGCCTTATGGGCAAAACAAGTGGGCGCACAAAAAATTGTCCTTTCCGGATTCATGAAAAATATTCTCCTCTATGCTGCGGCCAAGACCGGTCAGGATCCTGAGGGGATGTATAATCAGAATGGCAGCAATCATATGCAGGGAGATGTCCTTTGGAACGGCTCACCGATCATTATGCCTACCGGTTTTAAAGTCAATGTTACCTTCTAAAACCGAAAGAGATGAAAAAATTTCAATTTAAACCGAAAGAGATGAAAAAGTTTAAAACTATAATTTTCAGCATGATCACTCTTGTAATTCTGCTGACAACCTCCTGCCAGAATCTGACTACAATCAATAAGAGCCCCAATCAGCTGAATGCCAGCGATATTAATATTTCATATGTGCTGACATCTGTTCTCTCCAGTTCGGCCAGCGACTATATTCGGGGACAAGTATACGGAAATACCATTACCTTGTCGGAAGCGATGCAATATATGCAGCGGGACTATATCGATTACGCGGGCACCAATAATTTTGGCTGGAGCCCTGTAAATTTCAGCCAATTCAATGGTTCAATGATAAACAGCCAGTACATTGTGGATAATGCCAAAGGGGAACTTTTACCCGATAATCAAAAGTTCTATACTGCCGTAGGACAGATTATGCGCAGCTTTTGGTATGGATTTTATACCTCCCTCTGGGGAGATATACCCTATTCGCAGGCAATGCAGGCAGCGAAGGGGAACTTTACACCGGTTTTTGACCCTCAGAAAGATGTTTTCGTTGGAATACTGGCAGATCTTAAGGCGGCCAACGATCTTTTGGCAACCGTACAATCTGTTGCCAATGCTTCATCGGCAGATATCATGTACCAGGGCAGTGTATTGCAATGGAGAAAATTTGCCAACTCCTTGCGATTAAGGTATTTAATCAGACTCTCTGAAAAATTGACCGATATGACTGCTGCAGGCGTTGATGTTAAGGGTGTATTTAACACCATGGTGAGCGATCCTACAACCTATCCGATTTTTACCTCCAACAGTGATAATGCTTCCATTCCCTTTATCGGGACAAACTCAACCAATGGATGGTACGGCGGCCCGCTTGACTGGACCGACAGGTCGGAGTTCTATCGTCGAAAACCATGCGCTACTTTTATCAACACGATGAAGGCAGGGGGTGATCCACGGTTAACGACCTTTATTCGTCCTGTTGATTCAAAGGTTACGATCAGCGCTACCACAACAGGTTATGCCAAACTTCCTGGTGGCCAGGTTATCCTGAATGTTTCTCCGGCCCAGGCCAGTGCTGCTCCGAGTCCCATCGACACCTCCCTTTATGTGGGATTACCACCGGCTTTGGGATATCTTCCCGATCTTTTCAATCTCTCCAAGCTGACAAATTTTAATGCCCTCAAGAGTCTAAATTCCAGCGTTTATGTTGGGCTGGCTGCTAATCCAAATGTTTCATACCTTGCCAATATCTTTGCCCTGGACCAGAATTCCCTTGTTAAGGCAGTCTATATGAGTTATGCCGAACTTAGTTTTATCCTTGCCGAAGCCAGACTAAAGGGTTGGACTTCCGCCAGTACAGCAGTAAATTACTATCAAAATGGCGTAACGGCGAGCATGCAGCAATATAATATTACCGATGGAAGTAACTCTGTGTACAATCCTCAAAACCATGCCTTGATCCCCTTTTCACAAAGTACGTTTATGGCAAATCTGACCAGTAATTTCAATAGTGCTGCTACCGATGCGGCGCGTTTGCAACTGCTGATGACCCAGAAGTGGCTGGCTTGTTTTATGACCCCCGAATTCTGGTTCGACTGGCGCAGAACGGGTCTGCCAAATTTCGGAGCGAACCTGATTGCAGGCAATAACGGGTCAAAAATTCCTGTCCGCTATATTTACGGGGGCGATGAATCAATTCTCAATGGTCCAAATGCTGCTGCAGCCATTACAAAACTGGTTCCGGCTACAAATGATCAGTGGAGTAAAATGTGGCTTCTTCAGGGTTCAGTTAATCCCTGGTAATTATATGTCCTAATCAGTGTTTATAAATACCGGCGAATAAAGTACCTTCTGATTTCGCTAAACCGGGGTAGTCTCATAGTTCTGCCCCGGTTTTTTTATTCGCTTATTGCTTAATCTTGCAATTACCTTTGTTTTACAGGACGCATGGCCAGATGACCAATCCTGCAGGATCCTAAGTATGATTAATTAATTTTCATTCAGTAATATAAATATTGAATCTTTTGAAAAATAGGGGATCCGAAATTTAGATTGACTCGATTACAGCACCCAATCATTCAGCTTACATAAAATGCACCTCGCGTGGTACAAAAATATGAATTTGTACTGCCAACTGCGATTCTCAAAATAATTTCCCGTTTTCCTGATTTTTCTGTTCGTGAAGCAGAAGCCATTTTTTCCGCTCAAGTCCTCCGGAATATCCGGTTAGCTTGCCATCATGACCAATGATCCGGTGGCAGGGTATAATGACGGGAATTGGATTCCGCCCATTGGCCATACCGACAGCCCGGCTGGAACTTCCGGAGCCTACGGCGCGTGCAATTTCAATATAACTTTTTGTTGAGCTATAAGTTACTTCTGACAGTTGCTTCCAGATTGTCTGCTGAAAAGCAGTCCCTCCGGGATCAAGTGGCAAATCAAACTGCCTCCTGCTTCCCAAAAAATATTCTTCAAGCTGTTTCTGCGTGTTGTCCAGCACTTCTGGTAATTCCGGTGCATCTTCCATGATTTCGGCATCAAACGAAACAGACTTAAGATGATATTCATCAGATGTAAGTTTTAAGATGCCGATAGGCGAATTCATTGTTTTGGAATAGATTGCCATAGTAATACTTATAATTCCTATATTTTAATGTTTCTGAAGGAAACTTCATTTCCATGATCCTGCAAAAGGATATATCCGTCTTCCAATTCGCCTCAACGCGGAATTTGTTCCATTGCATATGTTTGTAACTCTTTTTTGCTGCCTGATTATATTCAAGTGGATAGAGCCATCCTCGGCGGGATTCGTCATGAATGCCTGCTGACTATGCTCTTGGAGAGTCATCGCATATAACCTGGCAGCCGAGAACCCGACCGTCGTTGTACTCTTTATTGCTTTCTGACTGGATCAGAACACCTGAATTAAGCCCTTCGTCCATTTTTATTTCGTATTCAAGGAGAAAATCTGCGAAAGTAAGGGGTGTGGTCAGAAAAGTGTTTGAAGTGTTTAGCTGTGTGGTACCGACAATTTCACCATGGACAACAGTGTATTCTGCGGTTCCTTTCAGTCTTTCCCACCCATTTAAATCTTTGCCATTGAAGAGTCTCTCCCATTTGTTGCCGGCAGCAAATGTTCCGAATGAAATTACGGCCAGGAAAATAAATACCAGGAATTTTTGCATCGTTTTTAAGAATTTAAGGGATAAAATTATAGTGCTAAGTTAGGGTATTTTAGAAAATTCCGTTTTCTGAAATGAAATTTTTCCGGAAAGCTAAGGAATATGGCCGGAATGATGAAAATCAGTAAGATAACAGCTTTACCGGAAGCTTTATTTTTCATATTTTTTAGGTCATAATCTGAGCTTAAACACAAAAATCGCAATTTACCCTTCGGAATCAGGAAGCGGATTATTCTGAATTTCTAAATTTTCTTAACTTTGCTACACTTTGTTCAAAATATGGAAAACAACCCGCTTAAATATAACTGGTATGCAATTCGTGTTAAATCACGATCAGAAAAGAAGGTGCTTTTTGATCTGGTCGAGCTGCAGATCGAAGCTTACCTCCCTATTCAACGAAAATTGAGACAATGGAGTGATCGCAAGAAATGGGTAGAAACACCGCTGATTTCAGGGTACGTCTTTGTTTATATAAGCAGAAAAGAATACGAAGCGGTTCTGCGAATCTACAATGTAATAAGTTATATCTATTTTGAAGGGAAGGCCGCCATTATCAGGGACGAAGATATTAACCTTTTAAAAAGGATGCTCGGGCAGGTTGAAGTTGACATTGAAATCACCGCTGATCAATTTAAACCGGGACAAATGGTCGAAATTATTGCCGGTCCGTTGTTGGGTGTTATCGGTGAACTCATCGATTTTAAAGGAAAGGATAAAGTGGCACTCCGGATCCCGCCGCTCGGATATACGGTCCTTTTAGATGCTCCAGGTAAGAATCTGTCCCTCTATAATCGTGAATAGTTCCGTGAAACGAGTAAGGCTCTCCGAATTTTCCAATCTGCCAATTATTACCCTTTTGAGCCTATTCACCCCCCCCAAAAAAAGATGAATTCTGGGTGTGTATAATTTCTCTTTTTTGCCTTAAGATCTTTTCTAAGGTGGCGAAGGTGGAAAATCACCGGTATTTATAAGGGATATGGTTTAGATCACCCTACGTTTCTACGCTTATTCAGAAAACCCTTACACCTGTTTGGAAAATTGCTACACCTGTGAATTTAAAAGAGTTTCACATAAATTTGGTGTATTTATTCGCAGTATAATGTATTTTTGGAAAGTTTTCATGTCACCAATCCTGGATAGATTTTCAAGGTGAAAAAACTTCGCATCATAACAATTTTGGTGAACAATTATTTATTTATTCTGTTTATTAGAAATCATGAATGTTACAGTTTATTTTGAGACAGTGCAACTTTCATAATAAATTTTTAATTTGTTCGTAGATCAGCGGTTAAAGCAATTTAATTTTTAAGGAGAATGGTTTTATTAGAAAAAATTCAAAGACTATGCTTTATCAAAATATGAACAACCTGCAAATTACGATACGGTTAATCTTCAGTTTTATATTGGCAACGGGTATCTCGCTTTATGTTTCTCGGAAAGTGGTTCATGCCGTTAATCGGCTGGGTCTTTTCGACAATCCGAATGGAAGGTCATCTGCACAGAGGCCTGTTCCGACCCTTGGGGGAATTGCCATATTCTTTAGCTTTGTTTTTGTTTCAACCATTGGATTATATGGGATCTTAATTCCTGAATGGCCTTATATCCTGGTGGCCATGATGCTTATTTTCTTTGTGGGTTTAAAGGACGATATTGTAACTTTAACTCCATTAAAGAAAGTAATAGCTCAGGTCATTGCAGGGTTTATCATCATCTTCCTGGCAAAAATCAGATTTACAAATCTCCACGGGATATTTGGAATTACCGAAATTGGGATGATACCCAGTGTTTTTATTACCATTTTTACATTGATCGTGGTCATAAATGCCTTTAATCTGATGGATGGCATCGATGGTTTGGCCTCCGGACTGAGTATTCTGATTGCGATGTTCTTCGGCGGCTGGTTTCTCATTAGCGGTCATTTTGATTATGCGATAATCTCCTTTTCGCTCATAGGCGCCGTAGCTGGTTTTTTCTATTTTAATGTTTACGGAAAGGAGCATAAGATTTTCATGGGGGATACCGGATCACTTTTACTTGGAACAGCAGTTTCGATCCTTGTGATTCGTTTTAATGAGTTTAATATAGACCAGACCCAGCCATATGCCTTATCCTCATCTCCAGTTATTGCGTTTGGCATACTCTCCTATCCGTTAATTGATACCATCCGGGTGATGGCGATACGGATTGTTCATCGCAGATCCCCCTTCAATGCCGATAGAAATCACTTCCATCACAGGCTACTTGCACTTGGTTATTCGCACATTAAAGCCACCTATACAATTATTGGGGCTAACCTGTTATTTATTTTTCTGATCGTTTTGATGCATTCCTACGGGGTTCTCAAACTCACCACCTATATTGTTGTCGTTGGTACTGTCCTTTTTATGATACCCGCTTTTATTCTGAGAAAGAGGAAACTTATTAAAAGCGATGATCCGTACCAGCAGCTTCTGATTCCAGGGTACCCCAGACAAATCAGCAGAAACATACAAACTGCTGCCAGAACAAAAAGGCAAATGTCTAAATTACAGCCATTAACCAAGGAACCATTTTTTCAGAAATTTAATCTGTGGTAGTTGGTGTTGCTATTATTTTTTCAATCAGCATTAAATTAAATATCTTTGTAAAAAAAAGACAGGAAAGTTGTTTGAAATTTAATGGCACATTCTTTTCTTAACGGATCAATGGTTAATAAAAACACCTCGGATTAATAATGATTTATTTCCTTTTCTCTATCCGGCAATGGCTGCGGATAACACTGAGTTTTCTATACCTGGCTTGCGTGGCCTTTTTGTCATTACTTCCGGCCAAAGACTTGCCTAAATTGCCATTATTCACCGGAGCCGACAAAATTATCCATATGTGCATGTATCTTGGGCTTGCCGTATTGGCCAGTTGGTCGCTACATGCTGAAGTTAAACACAAATGGTATTACGTTGTAATTTGCTTTGCCGTATGCTGGGGGATCATGATGGAGATCTTTCAATATCTGATGCATTTGGGGCGTTCATTCGAATTGTACGATATTCTGGCCAATACACTTGGAGCCTTAATCGGAGTTTCTGTTTACATGTTGCTGGCCCGGCTAAATAAGGATATTCTCTTCAAAGAGGACAAAAAGAGGTTGTTGTGATAATTTACCGATCACTTATTAGGGGAATTAGTTGCAAAATCCTGAAATTACAGGATAAAATGGCTTCGTGATTTACTGGTGATAACGAAAAAAAAGTTTGAATAAAAAATAAATTTAAAAATAAAGTTAATAAAATTAAGACCTATGAAAGGTATAATTCTAGCAGGAGGATCCGGTACAAGGTTGTATCCGATCACCAAGGGGGTGTCAAAGCAGTTGTTACCGGTTTATGATAAGCCAATGGTATATTATCCTTTATCGACGCTGATGCTCTCAGGAATCAGGGAGGTCCTGTTAATATCAACCCCGGAGGATATTTTTTTGTACGAACGACTCCTGGGAACCGGAGAAGAGTGGGGCATCCATATCAGCTACAAAATTCAACCTTCGCCTGATGGACTGGCCCAGGCATTTCTTCTTGGTGAGGAGTTTATTGGAGACGATGATGTCTGCCTTGTACTGGGCGACAATATCTTTTATGGTTACGGCTTTTCCGGGATGCTTTATGAATCGGTAAAACTCGTTAAGGAGGAGAAAAAGGCAGTTATTTTTGGCTATGTTGTTTCGGATCCTGAAAGATATGGTGTTGCAGAAATTGACAAGGATGGGAATGTTCTCTCCCTGGAAGAGAAGCCGGATGTTCCGAAATCTAATTTCGCAGTCGTGGGGCTCTATTTTTATCCCAATTCTGTGATCGAAGTCGCTAAGAAAATCAAGCCTTCTCCGAGGGGTGAATTGGAAATAACGACAGTCAACCAGGAATATATGTACCAGAAGAGGCTGAAATTATCATCCATGGGGCGTGGTTTTGCCTGGCTTGATACGGGCACACATACTTCCCTGATCCAGGCTTCCAACTTTATTGAGACCATAGAGACTCGTCAGGGTTTGAAAGTAGCCTGTCCGGAAGAGATTGCCTATCATAACCAGTGGATTACCAAGGAACAATTGATTCAATTGGCTCAGCCAATGATTAAAAATCAATACGGACAATACCTCATCAGGTTGGCTGCCGATTAATCAGTTATTAAGCAGTACGTTATCGGACAATCAATTAACGGTTCACAAGCCGGAAGAGCGAATTTAAATCAAAACGATTCAGTAATCCGTAGATTCACAGTCAGTGTGCGGGATTAAAAATTAAGTTAATTAAAATGAAAGTAATATCAACAGCAATTCCTGAAGTATTAATATTTGAACCTGATGTATTTGGCGACCATCGCGGGTATTTTTTCGAATCTTTTCGCCGGGATATTTTTGAACAATATGTCGGGGCAGTTCATTTTCTTCAGGATAATCAGTCCAAATCAGGCTTCGGGGTTTTGCGTGGGCTTCATTTTCAACGTCCTCCCTTTACACAGGCCAAGCTGGTTCAATGTCTTATGGGAGAAGTTCTTGACATTGCGGTAGATCTCAGAATAGGATCCCCGACTTATGGAAAGCATGTGTCTGTCCGTTTGTCGGAAGCAAATCATTGTCAGCTATACATACCCAGGGGTTTTGCCCATGGATTTGCCGTGCTCAGTGAAACTGCTGTATTTTCTTATAAATGTGATAATTATTATTATCCGGAAGCGGATGGTGGCTTGATCTGGAATGATCCTTCCATCAACATTGACTGGATCCTTGCTCCGAATGAGATCAAACTCTCAGATAAGGATAAAAATCATCCCACGCTAGAACAAATAACCTGCTTCGATTATAAAAGCTCAAACGAATAAATTAATTGAGGCAATTTATTATTTTGCGTTTTTGGTGTAAGTTTGCAGCTTCCAAATAAATCTGTTTATGTCCGGTAAAGATCACTCTGTTCGCTACTATCTTAAAATATTCTGGAGCCTGTTCGGCATTGGTATCCTGATGATTATGCTGCTGTTTATACTTGTTGCAAATGGCAAACTCGGGTTCATGCCTTCACTTAATGAACTGGAAAATATTGAGACCTCTCTGGCCTCAGAGGTTTACTCCTGTGACGGTGTGGTAATCCGAAAATTTTTCTACAAAGAGAACAGAACCTATGTGCCTTATGAGCAAATCAGTCAAAATGTGATAACCTCCCTTATTGCCACTGAGGATGAGCGTTTTTATCACCATTCAGGAATTGACGTCAGGGGTTTGCTCCGTGTGGCCAAGGGGGTAGTAACCGGGAATGAAAGTTCAGGCGGTGGCAGCACAATCAGTCAGCAACTCGCCAAAATGTTATTCCCGCGTGAGGAGATGGATCATAAGTTAAACCTGGCATTCCGGAAATTCAGGGAGTGGGTGATTGCGGTTAAACTTGAACGGAATTTCACCAAAGAGGAGATCCTGACAATGTACCTCAATAAGTTTGATTTTCTAAACCTGGCCGTTGGGATAAAATCGGCTGCCCAGATCTATTTTGGAACAACCCCGGATCGGTTAACTCTTGAGCAATCCGCAATGCTTATCGGTATGGCCAAGAATCCCTCACTCTACAACCCGGTTCGGCGACCCGAAATAGTGAGGCAGCGGAGAAATGTGGTACTTAATCAGGTATGTAAATACGGATCAATCTCAAAAACAGAGTATAACGCTTTAAAAGTACAGCCCTTAACGCTTAATTACCATAAAGAGGATTTTAAAACAAGTCCCGGAATCTATTTTACAGAGTATCTTCGGACGACACTGATGGCTCAGAAACCTGACCGGGCTAAATATGGTGCCTGGCAAAACCAGCAATTCCGGGAAGATTCGATTGAATGGATAACCAATCCCCTGTACGGTTGGTGTCATAAAAATCCAAAACCGGATGGAACGCCATATAATATTCATTCTGATGGATTGAAGATCTATTCGACCATTGATATGAGGATGCAGAAATACGCTGAATATGCAATAAAACAGCATCTTAGTGTAGAAATTCAACCCGTATTCAATCAGCGTTTAAGGGGGTTGCGGAATCGTCCCTTCCCCAATGCAATGTCTGATGAAGAATCCAGAAACCTGCTCAACATCGCTGTCAGACAAAGTGAACATTACCGGCTCCTTAAAAGTCAGGGACTTAGTCAGCAGGATATTCTCACGGAGTTCAGAAAACCTGCTGAAATGACCGTGTTCAGTTGGCGCGGTGAAATTGATACAACGATGACTCCACTTGATTCGGTTAAATATTCCCTGGGATTCCTCAGATCTGCGATGATGACTATGGAGACAAAGACAGGACATGTGAAAGCCTGGGTAGGAGGTCCTAATTATAAATATTTTATGTATGATATGGTGAAACTGGGAAAAAGACAGGTCGGATCGACTGTTAAGCCCTTTCTTTACACCCTTGCAATGCAGAACGGTTATTCGCCATGTACGATGGTTCCAAATGCCGAACAAACTTTTTATTTGCCCGATGGAACCACCTGGACAGCCAAGAATTCCGGAAATACCGATTACGACGGACAGATGGTTACCTTAAAGTGGGGACTTGCCAATTCCGTTAATCAGGTATCGGGATGGGTTATGAAGCAGTTTAATCCGGAATCGATGGCAAATATGATGCGAAAAATGGGGATAACCAGTCCGATAGATGCTGTTCCGTCGATGTTCCTCGGAACTTCTGATGTCAGCATTTATGAAATGGTTGGCGCTTACGGCACCTATGCCAATCATGGAGTTTACACGAAACCAATATTTGTTACACGTATTGAGGATAAGAATGGGAACATTCTGGCCCGCTTTTCTCCCGATCACCACGATGCGATCGATCCCAAAACAGCCTATTTGATGCTTAATCTGATGGAAGGAGTTGTCAATGAGGGCACAAGCCAACGACTGCGCAGGGAGGGACTGGTTTACGGAAATCTTACTGCAGATATTGCAGGGAAAACGGGAACCACACAAAATCAGTCCGACGGTTGGTTTATGGGGATAACCCCTGAACTTGTTACCGGTGTCTGGACCGGAGGTGATTTAAGGGCAATTCACTTTGAAGGGCTTACCATGGGGCAGGGCGCAAATATGGCTCTTCCGGTTTATGGCTATTTTATGAACAAGATTTATAGCGATCCTACTTTGGGATATTCGCAGGGGACAAGATTCGAAATGCCAGAGGGTTTTAGGATGGATCTTGATTGCTCAAAGGTGATGAAAGAGAAGGATACCCATGGTAGTGAGGGCGATTTCTTCTGAAAATGGTGAAATATTGTTGGTGAGCCAGGAAATTCTGAGAGGGGTACCTCATTCAGAAACGGAAATCAGGGAATAATCTTTAGGAGGCAGAATTTTTCTATCCGTTTTTCTCTCCCTCCATCTCCTATATCGGGTCTTTCCACTCTCCGTATTCCATGATCAGTTTTTTCAGCTCTTCGACCGCATTTTCGGTGTCGACATGTCGCTTAATTAATTTCTGACCTTTGTACAGATTGATTTTCCCTTTTCCGGAACCTACAAATCCATAATCAACATCACCCATCTCGCCGGGACCGTTTACAACGCATCCCATAATCCCTATTTTGAGATTTTTTAAATGATTAAAGTTGCTTTTAATCTCGGTAAGGGTATCTCTTATATTAAAAAGAGTTCTTCCGCACCCCGGGCAGGATATAAATTCTGTTTTTGTAACACGCATCCGGCTGGCCTGAAGAATGCCAAATGAAAGATTTTTTAATTCGTTATAACCCGTATTCCCTTCATTAGTCAATAAAATGCCGTCTCCGTATCCATCGATGAATAAACCGCCCAAATCGGTAGAGGCTTTAATCAGCAAATTTTCATAATTATCCTCTTTATATGCGCGGAAAAGAATTACCGGGCATTTTACAATGTGGGCATCAAGTTCCATAAAAAAAGCGCGCATCTCTGCATAGCAGTTCAGGTTATCGCTCTCCATAATCAGGATAACTTTACGTTCCCGCTTCAATTTTTCAATGATCTCAGGATTCTCTTCCTTGAAAACGTCGTATTTATTCTTGTTAATCCTTACAAAACGCATTTGCCCCGTGTAGTTATCGTTGAAAAGATAATCTTCGCACGAAAGGATTGGATATGACTTGTTCCCGCGGTCGAGAATCTTTTTGCCATCATAGAAATATTCCGGTTCACTTCCCGAATTCAGGGTTCGTATCTCTTCCCGGGTATATTTATTGAGGCTGCCGATAACGACTGCCGATTTTTTACCCCCTATATCATTCACTGGCCGGTTTGAACGCCGTTCATATTCAAAGGGATTTGTTTGGGCAACGAGGGGAGCTTTAATGGGGGCGTGGTTTTCCCTTCCCTTGAATACATCAACGAGCTTTCGGGCAAAGGGGATTTCCGCTGCAGGATCCTCGGTAAGAGAGATGCGAATCGTATCACCGATTCCGTCGGCAAGGAGCGCTCCCGATCCCACCGCCGATTTGATCCTTCCGTCCTCTCCTTCACCGGCCTCGGTCACCCCAATATGAAACGGATAATTCATATCTTCAAGTCTCATTCGGTAATTCATGAGCCTCACGGTATAAACCATCGTCCGGGTGTTGCTCGATTTAATTGACACCACAATGTTATGGTAATCTTCCCTCTTGCAAATTCGGAGAAATTCCATGACCGACTCGACGATGCCTGCAGGAGTATCGCCATACCTGCTCATAATCCTGTCTGAAAGTGAACCCTGGTTTGCTCCAATTCGTAAGGCGGTGCCCCGCATCTTGCATTCAGAGATAAAAGGGACAAACCGTTCTTCTATTTTGGCAAGTTCATCTCGGTAATCTTCATTGGTATAAAGAAGGTGTTCGAATTTAGCCCGTTTATCGTAAAAATTACCTGGGTTGATCCGAACCTTTCGGACGTATTTAATAGCGATATTGGCTGCCGCGGGATTAAAATGGACATCCGCAACCAATGGATTCAGGTATCCTCTGCGATCAAGTTCTGCTCTGATGTTCTTTAGGTTTTCGGCCTCTCGGATCCCCTGAACCGTTACACGGACAAAGTCAGCCCCTGCATCCAGTATTCTAATAACCTGATTTACTGTACTTTCGGTATCTTTGGTGTCGGTGTCAGTCATCGATTGCAACCGGATAGGATACATCCCGCCAAGCGTAACCATCCCGATTTTAACGGTTGCGGTATCCTGCCTTTTAAATCTTAAAAGGGAATCGATGTAATTAAAATTTTCGTTGTTCATTCCGGTTGTCTGTTATGGTCGATAGCCTCGGCAAATTTATTCTTTATTTCGGATATTTGAGTTCTGTTAAAAACACAAAAATGGAACTGATTCATGTTTTTAAGTTAGATTTGTTGAAAAATAGCCACAATGTCAGTACTGGTTGAATCGGTTACGAAAATATACGGGAATCAAAGGGCGCTCGATAACGTTTCCTTTCGGATTAACACGGGTGAAATTGTTGGGATCTTAGGTCCCAATGGGGCTGGTAAGTCCACATTGATGAAAATAATCACCGGTTTTCTTCATCCCGATAGCGGTAAAATCCTGATAAATGAGGAGGATATTGCTGTAAACAGTATGGAAATCAGAGGAAAGATAGGATATCTCCCCGAAAATAATCCTCTTTATACAGATTTATATGTGGGCGAATACCTTGAGTATGTTGCGGGGCTCTACCCGGTTAAAGCTTCCCGGTCCCGGATCCGGGAGATGATTGGACTGACCGGCCTCGAAACGGAGCAGCATAAGAAAATCGGGGCGCTCTCAAAAGGTTACAGGCAACGCGTCGGGATAGCTCAGGCCCTGATCCATGATCCCTCTGTCCTGGTCCTTGATGAACCAACGTCAGGACTTGACCCTACCCAGATTTTGGAAATACGGCAGCTCATACGTAGTATAAGCACAGAAAAGACTGTTATGTTCTCCACCCATATTCTACAGGAAGTGGAGGCCTTGTGTGACCGGATCATGATCATAAACCACGGCAAGATTATAGCCACTGACACTCCGGCAAATATCAAGAGCCTGACTGCGCACGATTCACAGACAATAATGGTTGAATTTGACGAGCAGGTCAACCGGGATAAATTGGCAGAGATTCAGGGTGTAACCGCGATTCATCAGGTTTCGGACCGCGTATTCACCATTGCAGCCGGGCAGAATGACCTCCGTCCGGTCTTATTTAAATTTGCAGTGGCAAACCACTTAACTATCTTAACCCTGAAAAAGCAGGAATCAACCCTTGAAAATGTTTTTCTGAAAATCACACGATAAAGGTTAATGATTAATATAGAATGAGATAATTCGCGGGCTCACCAGTAAAAAATAAAAAACGTAAAATAATTAATTATTTTACGTTTTTTATTTTACATTAGGTAAAATAATATTATTTTTGATGAATAATATTACAATTTCATTGAGCCTACAATCTATCAATCGTTCTTAAATCCATTCCGAACATTAATATCCCGGGTTTGACTGGCTTTCCGGAATGGTTAATTTTTTTTACCTGTTTCTGGTAACATTTCAGCTGCCAGCAGAATTAACCCTTATATACCCTGCCATGAAAAAGAATCTTGAAATTCTGGTTTGTCTTTTCCTTTTGCTAATACCCGCTATTGGACAGGCAAGTTATTTGATACCATCCTCTACATTTTATATTGACGGAGCAGGAAGTGCATTCAAATCGGTTAAACCCGGAGACACCATATACTTTGCCGGAGGCAATAAAGATTATCTTTTGATTAAGAATTTCCGTGGAGCGCCGGGTAACCCAATTGTAATGATAAACACCGGTGGCCCAATCATTATCGATACCGATTTTTATTACGGAATTGCTATTCATAACTGTCAGTATATTCGATTTACCGGAACCGGTGATCCAACTCAGATGTACGGTTTTCAGGTTAACCGTGTTGCCAATGGCGCCGGAATGGGGATTGGAGAATTGAGTTCCGATTTTGAAATAGATCACGTTTCGGTTCAGAATACGCTGATTGGAGGTATTTATGCCAAGACCGACCCCGACTGTGATCTGACCTCGGTCAGAGGTAAATTTACCCAGTATAATACCATATTTCATGACAATTATGTGGCCAATACCGGAAATGAAGGTTTTTATATCGGAAGCACTAAGTTTGACGGGCAAACTGTTACATGCAATGGGAAAGACACTGTACTGCTCCCAAGCTTGCTCGATGGGGTGCAGGTATATAATAATATCGTTAAATATGCAGGATGGGATGGCATTCAGGTGAGTTCGGCCTACCGAAATTGTAAGATTTATAACAATACCGTCCTTTACGACAGCCAGGCAGGGGAATATGCTCAAATGTCGGGAATAATAATGGGTGGAGGTACCCGGGCTGATTGCTATAATAACTTTATTGCAGAGGGGAATGGAGACGGTATTGAATGCCATGGATTGGGAGGATGCCGGATATTCAACAATATTATTCTGGATGCTGGGCGGAATTTTGCCCCCACAGATTCTACTCAGAGGAAATATGGAATGTATGTGACCGACATTTCGGTCGAACCCGATTCCTCCTTTTATATTCAAAACAACAATATTATCAATCCCAAAACGGATGGAATACGCTTTGCAAGTTTAATTAGCAAGAATAATGTGCTATCCTCGAATGTCATTATCAATCCCGGTGCATACAATTCCTATCAAAATGGCAATACCCATTTCAAGGGGATCGATTCATATATCATGTTACTCGATGCAGGAACTTCAGTTATCATGCAAAATAATTACTTTGCCAGGAATGCCGATTCTGTAAAATTTGTCTCCCCAACTTTAAAATCTCCGGCAGATTTCAAATTACTCGCAGGTTCCCCATTGATTGATCGTGCGATAGTTGACCCGCTTATTAATTTTGATTTCGCGGGCTCACCCCGTCCTTCCGGTGCAAAATCGGATATTGGGGCCTTCGAATTTCAAGGTGTCGCAACTGTCGTATCGCCCCCGGTGATTCAAAACCTTACCGGCGGAGGCGCATTTTGCGCCGGAGGCATCGGCGTTCCTGTTGGGTTAGCCGGTTCACAAACCAGCGTTAAATATCAGCTCGTTGTTAATGGAACTAATAGCGGCGTTGCGGTTGTCGGAAATGGTTCAGCATTGAATTTCGGACTTCAGATTCAGGCAGGCACCTATACTGTTAACGCGACAGATACAATCGCATCGCTGACAAATGCAATGGCCGGAAATGCTGTTGTTACGGTTAATCAATTACCAGTTCTTTTTACTGTTACGGGAGGCGGAACTTATTGCACTGCAGGTTCAGGGGTTCTGATCGGACTAAGTAGTTCACAATCGGGTATTAATTACCAGTTAATCTTGAATGGTACCAACATAGGCAACGTTGTTCCCGGGACAAGTTCAGCAATCGATTTCGGTTATCAAACTGGTGTCGGTACCTATACTGTTATCGGTACAGACGCAACAACCACCTGCACAAATATGATGACCGGAAATGCAACTGTTGCTTTGAGCAGTGTTCCTGCTGCCCCTGATACGATTTCAGGCAGGACCTCTGCGTGTGCAGGCAGCACAACAACTTTGACAGATTCTACGTCTGGTGGCGTCTGGAGTAGCTCTGACGCCTCAGTTGCCAGCATAAATTCTGCGGGAGTAGTTACGGGGATATCTTCAGGAACGGCTAATATTCTTTACACGGTTTCCAATACAAGTGGATGCAGTGCAAGTACGAGCACAATTGTCACTATAAATGCCTTGCCGGCCATCTACCAGGTAACCGGCGGCGGAGTATTTTGCTCCGGTGGTACCGGCGTTGCTGTTGGGGTTAGCAATTCCCAAGCTGGCGTTAATTATCAGCTATTATTGGCCGGGGTCAATGCAGGAACTGCCGTGGCAGGTACGGGTAATCCAATCAGCTTTGGATTGAAGACCGCTGCAGGCGCTTATACAGTGATTGCAACTAATGCAACGACAACCTGTTCAAGCACCATGACCGGCAATGCATCAATTACAGTCCTCGCTTTACCTTCGGCTCCCGCCTCCATAAGCGGCGTCAAATCGGTATGTGTAGGCAGTACAACTACATTGGGTGATGCTACGACCGGGGGTGTCTGGAGCAGTGCAACCCCTTCAATTGCCACGATTACCTCCTCCGGAATAGTGACAGGTATCTCTGCCGGTACGGTGAAAATTCTTTACACCGTCACCAATGGCGGTGGTTGCTCGAATAGTACAGGTATCACGGTCACCGTGAATTCTTTGCCAAATCATTTTAATCTGACGGGCGGAGGAAGTTATTGCGCGGGAGGAACCGGCGTTGCTGTTGGATTGAACAGCTCACAATCGGGAGTTAAGTATCAGCTGATGTTGAATGGTGTCAACACGGGTGGTGCAGTTTCCGGAAGCGGTTCTGCAATATCCTTCGGTCTTCAGACTGCTGCTGGAACTTACTCGGTTACAGCTACAAATACAACCACTACCTGTTCATCAGTAATGACGGGTAATGCATCTGTAGTGGTCAATGCTGTGCCTGCAGCCCCGGCAGCGATAAACGGAAATACATCAGTATGTATGGGCTATACCACTTTTCTGACCGATGCAACCACTTCGGGTGTTTGGAGCACTTCTGCTCCTGCTCTGGCCACGGTCAGTCCTGCCGGAGTAGTTACTGGCATCTCAGGTGGAACAGCCGCCATCCTTTACACCGTCACAAATAATAATGGTTGCAGCAATAGTGTGAGTACAACCGTAATCGTCAATTCACCACCGGCTGAACCCGGCAAATTTACGACATCATCGAGCAAAATTAACATAGGTCAGTCGAATGTAGTCTACACCGTTCCATTGGTTTCAGGTGTAACCTATAAGTGGAGCTATTCCGGCAATGGAGCAACAATTACGGGAACTTCAAATTCAGTACTGGTCAGTTTTTCACTTACCGCAACTTCAGGCACGTTGAGTGTTACCGCTTCCAACGGATGCGGTGCAAGTATTGCAAGAACCGTTGCTGTCAACGCATTGAAATCGATCGCCATCCCTTCAGATACTACCGAAGTGGCGGCAACTGTCGATACCCCGGTTACTAAACTTGACCTGGGCCAAACCACAAATGAACTTAAAGTTTATCCCAATCCAAATGTGGGTTTAGCGAACTTCGATTTTCAAACCGATAAAAACGGAGAGGTAAAACTTGAGATTTTCTCAATGACCGGCCAGTTTATTGCACGGGTTTTCGATTCAGTGGCAGAGGCCGGGATCACGCAAACAGTATTGTACCAGCATTCACTTCCTACCGGAGTCTATTATTGCGTAATGAGGTGGAGCGGGAAAATGATGTCCTCAAAGCTAATTGTGTTAAAGTAATCTGGCAGGATATTAAATTAGTTTTCTAATTTGCAGAAATAAATAAAAGACTTTATCTTTGCAGGGTTATTGTGGATAAATTTGATTGATTGCAACCACTGAAAAAAATGCTAAAACAAATTTTTTGACTACTTTCCATCAATCAAATATCGCTGTAATTTATTAATTATTAATCAGCCTGAGACTTCAGGTTATCAATTTATAAATATTATGGGATATCTTTTTACCTCAGAATCGGTGTCTGAAGGGCACCCTGATAAAGTAGCCGATCAGATTTCAGATGCAGTGCTTGACGAATTCCTTGCGTATGACCCTAATTCCAAAGTGGCCTGTGAAACACTTGTTACCACGGGTCAGGTTATCCTTGCCGGAGAGATTAAATCGCAAACCTATGTGGATGTGCGCGAAGTGGCTCGCCGGGTGATTAACCGGATTGGATATACTAAAGCAGAATACCAGTTTGACGGCGATTCATGTGGTGTATTAACTGCCTTGCATGAGCAATCCCCGGACATTAATCGTGGTGTGGACAAGACCGACCGCGAGAATCAGGGAGCCGGAGACCAGGGGATGATGTTTGGGTACGCATCCTCTGAGACGGAGAATTATATGCCCCTTTCGCTCGATCTGTCACATTTGTTACTGCAGGAGCTGGCGGCTATCCGTCGGGCCGGGCAGGTCATGACTTATTTGCGTCCCGATTCAAAATCACAGGTAACCATTGAGTATGATTCAGACAATAAGCCCGTAAAGGTTCATACAATAGTTGTTTCGACACAGCATGACGAGTTCTTATTGCCGGAGAATGGTTCGGCTGCAGCTCAGGCAAAAACAGATCAGGCCATGTGCGACCAGATAAAGGAGGATGTTCAGCGCTGCCTGATTCCTGCAATTATGGCCAAATTGCCCGAATCTATCCAGAAATTGTTTACCTCAGGTTACATTCTTTACGTCAACCCTACGGGGAAATTTGTAATTGGTGGTCCTCATGGCGATACGGGTCTCACAGGGCGAAAAATAATTGTTGATACTTATGGCGGGAAGGGCGCACACGGCGGTGGAGCTTTTTCAGGTAAAGATCCTTCGAAAGTAGACCGTTCAGCTGCCTACGCTGCGCGGCACATTGCCAAAAACATGGTGGCTGCCGGCATTGCCGATGAGATTTTGGTCCAGCTCGCTTATGCCATTGGAGTGGCACAACCTGTTAATATTTATATCAATACTTACGGAACAGCTAAGGTTGCTCTGAACGACGGCGAGATAGCTGAGAAAATAGCTTCAATTTTCGACCTGCGTCCTTACGCAATCGAGGAGAGGCTTAAACTGCGCAATCCGATTTATGAAGAGACAGCGGCTTACGGGCACATGGGGCGTACTCCTCAGACGATTATCAAAAAATACTCCTCTCCATATTTTGGGGAAATTGTAAAAGAGGTAGAGCTTTTCACCTGGGAAAAACTTGATTATACCGATAAAATAAAAGAGGTTTTTAACGCATAAAACCCTTACAATAAGAAAAGCCGGATAAAATGTAGAATTTTTATCCGGCTTTTTTTTACTAAAGAAGTTTAATCTTCGACTTGTTCTGCCTCGTATGCTTTGAGCAGCTCTTCCTGAATTTCAGCAGGCACCTTTTCGTAACTTGCGAATTTTAGTTTGAACATAGCCCGTCCCTGGGTTATGGAGCTTAAGGAGGTTGCATACTTATCCATCTCCTTTAGCGGAACTTTAGCCAGGATCTTCTCAAAACCTTTTTCGGAGCTCATTCCCATAATTAGTGCGCGGCGCCCCTGAAGATCACCCATCACATCACCCAACCGGTCGGCAGGGACCAAAACTTCCACATCATAAATAGGTTCAAGAATCTTTGGCCCGGCATTTTTAAATGCAGCACTAAAGGCGTTTCGTCCCGCCAGACGGAATGAAATCTCGTTCGAGTCAACCGGATGCATCTTTCCGTCATAGATGCACACCCTGATGTCCCGGGCATAGGAGCCGGTTAGGGGACCTTCCTCCATCTTCTCCATGATCCCCTTTAGAATGGCAGGATGAAAGCGGGCATCAATAGAACCGCCGACGATGCAATTGCAGAACACAAGCTTCCCACCCCAGGGGAGATCGGTGACATCGGTTCCGCGTAAGCTGATCTTCATCTCCTTGCCGTCAATCTTATACATGTCGGGGGCTGGCATCCCTTCTTCATAAGGCTCTATCACCATATGTACCTCACCAAACTGCCCCGATCCGCCGCTCTGCTTGCGGTGACGGTAATCGCCGGGTGCTGTTTTGGTGATTGTTTCACGATATGGGATTTTTGGTTTCAGGAATTGAATGTCAATTTTGTACACATTGTCGAAATACCATTTCAAGGTATTAATATGGTATTCGCCCTGACCATGTAACAGGATTTGCTTGAGTTCCTTTGAATATTCAATGACATAAGTGGGGTCCTCTTCGGAAAGCTTATGCAGGTATTCCCCCATCTTCTCTTCGTCAGATTCACTGACTGCCTTGATGGCGGTGGTGTACCGGGGAGCCGGGTACTTAAGCGGCGGAAAGCTTATTTCGGCATCTTTTTCACAGAGTGTGTGGTTATGTTTAACGTCTTTCAGTTTTACCGTGGCGCCAATGTCACCTGCCTGCATCTCCGGCACTTTGGTGCGGGTCTTGCCGGCTACGGCATAAATCTGAGAGATCCTCTCTTTCGAATTTTTAGTGGTATTCACCAGATCCATCCCCTCTTTTAAAATTCCTGAGATCACTTTAAAATAGGTAACCTCTCCGACATGCTGCTCGATGGAAGTTTTGAATACAAAAATAGAAGTTGGACCATGAATGTCCATTTTAATCAGTCTCCCGTCGATTGTTTCAACAGGTGCAAGTTCTCCCGGATGTGGGGCAACATTGCAAATAAATTCCATAAGGCGGCGGATTCCCATGTCGCGTGCAGCGCAGGTACAGAAAACCGGATAAAGACTCCGGTCGAGCATCCCAAGTTTAATCCCTTTCCGCATTTCATCCTCGTTCAGGTTCCCCTGCTCGAAGAAAAGCTCCATTAAGGCTTCGTCGTTTTCAGCAGCCATTTCAACCAATTGGTTGTGAACCTCTTCGGCTCGTTCGCGTTCCGACGCGGGAATATCCAGTTCTTCGGGTGCCCCTCCGTTTGGTCCCCACTGGAGCATTTTCATTTTCAGAACATCAATAACTTTATTGAAACTAAGACCCGGATTTAACGGGTATTGTACGATCGCCAGCTTATTTCCAAAAGTGGCTTTAGCCATATCAATCGTATTTTCCCAGTTACTGTTCTCATGATCGAGATGGTTGATCACAAAAATCAGGGGTTTGTGGAATTTTTCAGCATTCCGGTTGGCAATCTCGGTTCCAACTTCAACTCCGTTTACGGCATTGAAAAGCAGGAGACCGGTGGCAGCTACGCTGAGTGCAGGGATTACACCGCCGACAAAGTCGTCCATCCCGGGAGTATCGATGATGTTAATCTTGCAGCCTTCAAATTCGGTGTATAGGACTGTCGGGTGCACCGAATTGCCATATTCCTGTTCTACAAGATTGTAATCTGATGCAGTCGTTTTGCTTTTTACATCGCCTCTGCGACTGATAATACCACCCTCGAAGAGCATCGTCTCAACAAGGGTGGTTTTCCCGGCGCCGGAATTACCAATTACAGTAATGTTCCGGATCTCATTAGTTTGAAATACTTTCATGTGATAAAATTTAGATAAAAATTCAAGAATCTATTGTTCGAAACTCAACTT
>TBL_comb47_HYPODRAFT_10001843_pt1 | contig 26988 bp, 25 predicted proteins | sample TroBogypolimnion_40_FD_10682 | JGI IMG/M metagenome (IMG submission 10682) | reverse complement strand
GCCGGTCTACCTGCCCGAGGCCCTGGCCCTGCCCGGACCCCCGGCGCCCGCCCCGGAGGACCTGCCGGCGGACGCCGGCCAGGGCTATCCGCCGACCCCCGCCATGCCGATCCAGGCCGAGCCCGAAACCGCCGAGGACGGGCCCGTGCTCCTGGTCCCCCTGGACTACGCCACCCCCAGGGAGCTGCCCCCGGTCCTGGAACCCGGCCCCGAGGTCGCCGAGGCCCCGGTGCCCGAGCCCCCGCCGCCCGCCGGCCACGGGCCGCGCCGGGCCCTCCTGGCCCTCCTGGCGCTGGTCGTCCTGGCCGGCCTGGGCGGCGCAGGGTACTTCTGGTCCCGCCGGACCCGTCCCGCCCTCCCGGCCAAGGCCGCCGTCCCCGTTCCCGCCCCCGCGGCTCCGCCCGTTCCCGCGGCCCCGGCGCCGCCCGTCGCCTCCGGGGTGGCGGTGCCCCCGCCCGCGGCGCCCGCCGCCCAGCCGGAACCGCCGCCGGTGGCCGCGCCTGCGCCGCCCCCGGCCCCCACCAAGGCCGCCGAACCTGACACCTCCGCCCAGGCCCGGCTCAAGGCCCTGGAGCAGGGGGACCTGGACCTGGCCGTGCGCCAGGGCCAGCGGCTGGCCAAGGAGATCCCCCCCGGCCACTGGACCCTGCGCCTGGAGATCGCCTGCCAGGGCGACACCATCCAGCGCCTGGTGCAGATCTTCAAGGGCCAGGAACCCGACATCTTCCTCCTGCCCTTCGCCCTGCGCGACGGCCGGACCTGCTACCAGGTGCTCTATGGCCGGTTCCCGACCCGGGCGGCGGCCGACAAGCAGCTGAAGCGGCTCCCCGCTTCGTTCCGGGCGGAGCGGAACCGTCCCAAGACCTTCCGTTTTTCCGAGATTCCCAAAGTGCAGTAAAATTCCACTTACTGCAGTATCTTGAAGATTATAATATTGTATTTCATGATCCGCGGGCCCGTTCCGGAGCCGGCGGATCTTGGTGCAATTTGCAAATCAGCGGAGTTGGGTATAATGGCAGGACCGGGGAACTGTCACCCCAGATCTTTTTCGGAGAACCATGGATTTCAATGTGCTGTCTACCCAGAATTGGAGCCGGATGTTCAACGTTTGGATCGAGGACATCCAGGTCATAGGCCTGCCAGTAGTCATCACCCCTTTTGAAATCCACCGCTGCATCCTTCCAAAGGTGCGGTCCTTCGCCCGTTATTCCTCGTTCTTCGTGGTCCTGCTGTTCGCCCTGCACTGCACGAGCCCGCGTTCGTCGGTCTCCATGCCGAAACCCCTCAGCCCGTCGCCCGGCGGTCCGCCCGACGATCTGCCGGTGGAGGCCTCCAAGGTGTACACCGAGCGGGGCCAGGCCAGCTGGTACGGCGGCGACGGGGACGGCTTCGAAGGCGAAGTCACCGCCAACGGCGAAATCTACGACCCCGCCGCCCTGACCTGCGCCCACCGGACGCTGCCCTTCGGCACGGTCGTGGAAGTGGAGAACCTGGGCAACGGCAGGCGCACCATCCTCCGGGTCAACGACCGGGGTCCCTTCATCCGCGGCCGCATCCTGGACATGTCCCAGCGGGCCGCCAAGGACCTGGGCCTGCTGCACCACGGCGTCGCCAACGTCCGGCTGCACACGGTCGACGCCAAGGGCCGGCCGGCGCCGGTGCCCAAGGCGGTGCTCGAGGGCAACCCCTACACCATCCAGGTGGCGGCCCTGGCCAATCCCGCCAACATCGACCGGCTTTCCCAGGAGCTCCGGTCCGCCTACGGGCCGGTGACCTACCAGATCGTCCCGGGACCGGGCGGCGCCCAGATCAAGCGGATCCGGGTCGGCACCTACGATCGCCTGGAAGCGGCCCAGAAGGCTTCGGAACAGCTCGCCAAGTTCTGCAAGGACCGCGGTCTTGACTCCTTCATCATCCGCCAATACTGAGGGCGCCTACCTGGTCATCGCGGCCGGCGGCCGCGGGCTGCGCATGGGCGGCGGGGTGCCCAAGCAGTTCAGGGACTGGGGCGGCCGGCCCCTGCTGGAGGCGACCGTCCGGGCCTTCCTGGCGCCGGACATGCCGCCCCTGGCGGGCATCGTCCTGGCGGTGCCGGAGGACCGCCTGGAGCAGGTGCGGGGCTGGCGCTTCGGCATCGCCCACCAGGCCGTGGCCGGCGGCGACACCCGCCAGCAGTCCGTGGCCCTGGCCCTGGCCGCCCTGCCCGACGCGCCCGGTTCGCCGGTGCTGATCCACGATGCGGTCCGGCCGTTCCCCCCCTCCGGCCCGATCCGGGAGGCCCTGGCCGCCCTGGGCGACTGGGACGGCGCGGTGCTGGGCGAACCTTCCACCGACACCCTCAAGCGGGTGGACCCCTCCGGCCTGATCCTGGCGACCGAGCCCCGGGAGGGCATCTTCCGGGCCCAGACCCCCCAGGTGGCCCGGCTCGGCCTGTGGCGCGAGGCCTTCGCCTGGGCCCGGGCGAACGGCTTCCAGGGCACCGACGACGTCTCCCTCCTCGAGGCCATGGGCCGGCGGGTGAAGCTGATCCCGGCCCCGGCCGGCAACCTGAAGCTGACCACCCCCGAGGACTGGGACCGGACCCTGCCGGCCGTCCGCCCCTGAGGCTGGGCCGGACCACAGGGTGTGGTCAATTGACCTACAGTCAGGATCCTCCCGGTTTAACCAACATCATTAAATGTAATACTTGGGACGCGGCACAGATCTTGCATGAAGATCCGCGAGGCCCCCTATGCCCCACGCCCGCCACGCCCAGACACTCGCCCACCCCGTCACCCTCAGCGGCAACGGGCTGCACGGCGACCGTCCCTGCACGGTGGTGTTGCGTCCGGCCGAGCATGCCTCGGGCATCATTTTCCACCACCTCCCCTCCGGGATTGAGATTCCGGCCCTGGCCGAGTTCGTGGGCGACTGCAGCCTGGCCACCACCCTGAACCGCGGCGGGATCAGGCTCCAGACCGTGGAGCACCTGCTTTCGGCCCTCATGGGGCTGGAGATCGACCACCTCACCGTGGAGCTGACCGGCGAGGAGCTTCCCATCCTGGACGGCAGCGCGGGCCCCTGGGTCCGGGCCATCCAGGAGGCCGGGATCCGGCAGATGGCCCTCTGGTCCAGGCCCATCCGCATCCTCAAGACGGTCGAAGTGCGGAACGGCGACAAGTGGATGCGGGTCAGCCCCCATTCCGGACTGCGGGTCGCCTACGCCATCGATTTCGACCACCCGGCCATCGGCCGGCAGAGCCGGGAACTGACCCTGACCCCGGAGAAGTATGTCCGCGAGCTGGGCATGGCCCGGACCTTCTGCATGGAGCGGGACATCGAGTTCATGCGCTCCCGCGGCCTGGCCAAGGGCGGCAGCCTGGACAACGCGGTGGTGTTCGCCCCCGACGGCCCCCTCAACGAATCGCTGCGCTTCGAGGACGAGGCGGTGCGGCACAAGATCCTGGACCTGCTGGGCGACCTCAAGCTGCTCGGCGCGCCCCTGCAGGGGTTCGTGGAGGCCCACCGGGCCGGCCACGCCCTCCACGTGGACCTGGCCCGGGCCATCCTGGCCGACGACGAAGCCTGGACCATGGACGAGGCGGAGACCCTCGCGCCCGGCCGGCGCCTCTTCGGCCACGGCCTTTCCGCCGCCCACGCCATTCCCGCCTAGTCAGGTTATCCTGGGTCGGTGACTTTCCGGCCCCAACCTGATCCCGAATGCGCGCCCCCGCTGGATGGGCGCGGCCTTGCCGCGCGCCTGGGCGCGCCGGAGGGGGGCGCGCTGGGCGCGCCGTCGCTCCAGGCCCTGCTGGAAACGGTCCTGGCGGCCCGGCCCTGCGGCAGCATCTTCCTCTCCCCGTCGCTCGCGCCCCACTGGGGCCACCGCATCGAGGACCGGGGCGGCCGGCCGTCGCCGCTGCGGGACGGGGCTCCCCACGGCCTGGACACCCTGCGCGAAGCGCTGGCTTCGGCCGGCGCCGGGGACCAGATCTGGCTGGACCTGGGCGGGGCGGCCGGCGCCGGGGATGAAGCCGACGTGGCCGCCTTCCTGGCCCTGGCCGGGGCCGAAGCCGAAGGGCCGCTGGTGGTCCTGCTGCGGGACGACGATCCGGCCCGGGTCCGCACCCAGCGGCTGGCGGTGGACCGTCCGGGGCGGGTGCTCCTGCTGCGCGAAAGCGCCGGCGCTCCGGCCTACGCCCTGGGCCGTCCTGGCCTGATAGGCAGCCTGGCCGCGGCCGCGGGGTGGGACCCCGGGGCCTTCCGGCCCGCGCCCCTGGCCGGGACCGGCGGCAGCCTCCTGGTGCTGGACGTGGACGGGGTGCTCATCGATCCCGGACGGGCCTTCATGGAGGCGGTGGCCGGGGCCCTGGGCGAGCTGGCGCCGGAGCTGGCCTGGCACGACGCGGACTACCTCGAGCTCAAGCGGGCCGGGAGCTTCAACAACGATTTCCGGCTCGCCGCCGGCGCCCTGGCCATGGCCGGGGGCGGCGACCTGGAAGCGGGCATCCGCCAATGGGAGCCGGCCTGCCGGGTGGCGGTGCGCAGACATTACGCCCGGACCCGCCGGCTGGAGCGCCCCATGGTGACCCGGGACCAGCTCGCCGCCGCGGGGAGCGAACTGGCCATCTTCACCGGGCGGCCCCCGGAGGAGCTGGGCTTCGCCTTGGAGGTGCTCGGATTCGAGCTGCCGGCGGTGGGCGACAGCGCCCCCCACCTGCGCAAGCCGAGACCGGAAGGCCTGATCCAGCTGGCGGACGCGTTCCGGGCGAAGCGGATCACCTTCGTGGGGGATTCCCGCGACGACGCCGCCGCCCTGGCCGGGGCGCGGGCGCTGCGCCCGGAGTTCGGCTGGCGGTTCGGCGCGGTGGGACCGGACCGGGGCCTGATCGCCGCGGACGGCGATCCGCAGGCGGCCACATTGATGGATCTGTTGGAAAGCGGGGCCCTCTCATGATCACGCTCATTCAATTCGGCACCGGAAGCCTGAACACCCTGGAGGCGGCGGTGGACCGCATGGGCTTCGGCTCCTGCCGGGCCGGGCGGCCGGACCAGGCCGCTCCCTCCGGACCCATCATCCTGACCGGCTCCGGGCCGATGGACCCGGCCTGCACCCAGCTCAAGGCCTCCGGCTGGTGGCGGGAACTGCCCCAGCTGGCCGCCGACGGCCGGCCGGTGCTGGGCATCAACCTGGGCCTGCACCTCCTGGCCGAAGGCAGCGAAGAATCCCCCCGGGGCTCCGGGCTGGGGCTGATCCCCGGGATCGTCCGGCGGCTCGGCCCCGGGGTCAAGGTCCCCCACTGGGGCTGGTCGCCGGTGCGCCAGCTGCGGGACCATCCGCTGTTCCCGGAGATCCTCGGCGGCTGGCTGTTCTTCGCCCATTCCCACGCCCTGGAGCCCACCAGCGAGACCCTCAGCATCGCGGTCCACGGCCGGCCCTTCTCGGTCATGGAGTGCCGCGGCCGGGCGGTGGGCATCCAGGCCCATCTGGAGAAGTCCGGCAGCTTCGGCCTGTCGCTCCTGGAAAAGACCCTGGCGGTCCTCGGCGAGAAGCCGGACCGGCAACCCACCACCGGCTGCAACTGAGGATCCCCCATGGACGCCAAGCGCATCATCCCAGTCCTCCAGATCCGTGCCGGCCAGGCGGCGCCGGAAAGCCCCGCGGCATGGGCCTGCCGGCTCGAGCGGGAGGGGGCCGACGGCATCCTCTTCCAGGAGCTTCCGGGCGGCGCCGGAGGCCGCGCGGGCTGGATCCGCGAGGTGGCCGCCACCCTCTCCGTCCCCTTCGCGCTGGAGGCGCCGTTCCGGGACCTGGCGGAACTGGAGGAGGCCATGGAGGCGGGCGTGGACAAGGTGTTCCTGGCGGCGGATCCGGCCGTCGAGGACCCGATCCTGGCCGCCGCGGTCCGGACCTTCGGCCGGGTCCATGTGGGGGTGGCCGTGGACGCGGTCCTGTCGGCGGGTTCCTGGCGTGTGGCCCTGGCGGACGGGGAAGGGCGGGACGCCCTGGACTGGATGGCCGAGCTGGAGCTGCGGGGCGCCGGGGAGATCCTGCTGCGGGCCGCGCCCGAGGGCGAGGCGGCCGCGACCCTCTGCCAGCCGGCGGCCCGGCTGGCGTTGTCGGTCCTGTTCCTCTCTTCGGGCGACCCGGCCCTGGCCGCGGAGGCGCTGCTGCACGGGGCCGACGGGGTGGCCTACCCGGCCGCCGCGGGTTCGCCCGGATCGTGGAAGGCCACGCTCGGCACCCGCGGCCTCGCCTTGCGCCAGTAGCGTACAGGCCGACGCCGCCCCGGTTCCGGGGCGGCGTCGGCCACGGTGCTGTTTCTAGAAGATCGGGTCGCCCGGTTTGCGGCGCCAGGCTTCGGCCCGGCCCTTGGCGGTCTCGGCCTTGGGCTTGTTCTCCTTGGCGTTGGCCAGGCTCTCCAGCAGGCTGCCGCCGGCGCGGGTGGCCGCGGCCCGGGTGAGCGAAGGGGTGTGCCGGACCGGGATCGGCTCGGCGGCCGCGGAGTTCTCCTTGGCCTCGTCCACCTGCTCCTTCAACCGCTTCTCGTACCAGAGCTTCCGCTTGGGATCGAGGACCCGCATCTGCTTGGCCCCGCCGCTCTTGCGAGCCAAGACGGGCTTGGGTTTCAGTTCTTTCCTGTCCTCCCTGAGGTTGGATTCAGGATTGGAGGCTTCCTCCAGGATCTTGGCGAGGTCTGCCAGGCTTCCAAGGCCGCGCTGCTTGCTCATGTGATGACGGAACTCCTCTGGGGCCTCCACGCTGGCCCAATGTTCAAGCCTACCCCCATCGGGTCGGGGGACCAAGCTCAAAAACAAGCAATTGCTACTTCTCAGCTACCGCCAGGGCGCCCCGGGCGATCATCAGTTCTTCGTTGGTGGGGATCACCGTCACCGCGACGGTGGATTCCGGGGTGGAGATCAGGCGGCCGACCTTGCTCCGCTTGTCGTTGAGTTCGAGGTCGAGCCGCACGCCCAGGTAGGTCAGGCGCTGGCAGACCCAGGCGCGGAGCAGGTTGGAGTTCTCGCCGATGCCCCCGGTGAAGGTGATGGCGTCCACCCCGTTCATGGCGGCGGCGTAGCTGCCCACATACTTGAGCACGCCGTACCAGAGGGTCTCCAGGGCCAGGCGGGCGCGCTTGTTCTTGTCCATGGCCTCCTCCACCTCGCGGCAGTCGGAAGAGACGCCGGAGATGCCCAGCAGGCCGCACTTCTTGTTGAGCAGGTTGGCCAGGCCCTTGCTGTCCAGGCCCTCCTGGTCCATCAGGGTGGTGAGCACCCCGGGATCCACGTTGCCGCAGCGGGTGCCCATGATGACCCCTTCCAGCGGCGTGAGCCCCATGGAGGTGTCCACGCACTTGCTGTTCTCCACGGCGGTGATGCTGCTGCCGTTGCCCAGGTGGCAGGTGATGATCTTCATCTGCTCGAAGGGGCGCTGCAACAGGGCCGCGGTGCGCTCGGCCACATACTGGTGGCTGGTGCCGTGGAACCCGTAGCGGCGCAGGCCCAGCTTCTGGGAGAGCTCGTAGGGCAGGCCGTAGGTGTAGGCGTAGTCGGGCATGGTGTGGTGGAAGGCGGTGTCGAACACCGCCACCTGGGGCACGCCGGGGAACAGCTCCCGGGCGGTCTGGATGCCGGAGACGCTGGGGGGGATGTGCAGGGGCGCGTAGAACGTCAGCGCCTCGATCTCGGCCAGCACCGACGGGGTGATCAGCTCGGGATCGACGAAATGGCCGCCGCCGTGGACCACCCGGTGCCCCACCGCCCCCACTTCCATGTCGCCGACCAGGACGGTCTTGTGCAGCTGTTCCATGATGGCGGACAGGGCCTTGCGATGGCCGTTCATGTCCAGCTCCAGGCGCCCCTTCTCCCCCTGGATGGTCCAGCGGATGAAGCCTTCGGACATTCCGACCCGTTCGGCGATCCCCTCGGCGAGGGTCTCCTCTTTGGCCATGTCCATCAGATTGAATTTCAGTGAAGACGAACCGGCATTGAGGACCAGGATCAGCACGAGGGACTCCTATTGAATGGCATCGCCTCCAGTTTAACCCGCAAGGGGCTCATATCTTCGCGTTTTCAGCAGGTTTATGCCTTTGGTCACCGGCCCCGGGGAATGCGTGCCGACAGGGTTCCGGCCTCGCAAGAAAGCGTGGCGTCCAGGGCCGAACCGGCCCGCGCGGCCCAGCGGCTGCAGATGTCCAGCGGCCGGTCCTCGGAACCGGGGCCGAGGCTTTCGGGCAGCGACGGGGCCGGGCTCCACTGGAAGCCCCACCCGCCCGGGCCCGCGCTGCAGCGGATGTTCATGACCGAGCCCTTGGCGAAGGGGACGACCTGCCGGGTGACGGCCCGGACATAGCCCCGGAGCAGCTTTCCGGGCCACTGGTCCCATTCGGGGGCGCCCTCGAAGACCAGCTCGAACCGGCTGCGGAAGAGCGTGGCCATGGGCTCCAGCTCCTCCATGACCTGGTCCCGCCAGTCGCCTCCGGGCTCCAGGGAGTCGTCGGGGAGAGTCGCCATGGTCAGGTGCCGGCACCGGTCCAGGGTGGCGATGCCTTCGTCGATCACCGCTTCCAGGCGCTGCCGGTCGCGCTGGCTGATGGGCTGGCCGGGGAGGTTCAGGTCGACGATGCCCTTGACGCCCGCCAGCACGTTGGCCATGTCGTGGAGGGTCGAGCGCATCAGGAATTCGGATGATTTTTCCATACGTTCCAACTTTCTGGCGTTGAACCACTTCACCCGTTAGACTGCTAGCAAAATAGTAGCTTGGAAAGGCTCGGGTCATATGCAGCCAGAGACCAAAAAATTGGGCGTTTTGCTCATAGAAGCGGGCTTGATCACGGCCGCCCAGCTTCAGGAGACCCTGCGCCACCAGAGGCTCTCGGGAGAACGGCTGGGCAGCACCCTGGTGGCCGAAGGCATCATCAACGAAGATTCGCTGATGGATTTCCTTGCCAAGCAGACCGGAGTGCCGCGCCTGGACGTGAAGAACCTGGACATCCCCCCGCCCGTGCTGCAGCGGATCCCGCGCCGTCTGGCGGAGCAGATGAGCATCCTGCCGGTGGCCCTCAAGGAGCCCAAGTCGCTGGTGCTGGCCATGGCCGACCCCATGGACCTCAACGCCGTGGACAGCGCGCGGTTCGCCTCCGGGCTGAACATCGAGCCGGTGGTGGCCGGGCACACCGCCCTGCGCCAGGCCATCAGCGAGCACTACAACCGGCTGGCGACCTGGACCCCGCCGGTCCCCGTGGACGGGGGCAGCGTCCCTACCCCGAGCCAGGGCCTGCCGGTCCCGTTCGAGCTGATGCTCACCCCCTTCGAACCCCAGGGCGGCGCCAAGGTGCCGCTGCCGGTCGCCGGTTCCCGGGACGACATCAGCCCCTTCAGCTTCTTCACCGATCCCAAGGCCACGGTGCCGCCGGCCGGCGCGGGCCCCAGGCTCCCGTCCCAGATCATCCACCAGCGCTCCGCCATGTCCGAGACCGTGCGCCCGCTGGAGGAGTACGGCACCCGGGCCCTGGTCCTCACCCTGATCCGGATGCTCCAGCGCCGGGGCATCCTCGGCCAGGACGAGCTGCAGCGCTACCTCACCACCCTGGTGGAAGCCCGGGAGATCGACCCGGACAAGTGAACCGGAGTCCGTCCACGGATTGCTCCGTGTCCCGGACGCTCATCAGAGTCGTTTTTCGGGAACGGCCCGATCTTCCGCGCCTTCGGCGCTCCAGATCAGTCCGTTCCCGGAAAACGGAAAGCTGGAACCTCCCTCATCCGTTTTCGTTGGACGGGGCAGATCGACAGATCTGACCCGTTCAGCGAAAACGACTCTGCAGAGAGTCCGGGACACGGATCAAACTGCGGACGTCCTCTACGCTGAGTGGCGGTTCGGCTTGTCCAGGGATTCGAGCTTCTTGACGGGGCAGGCGCCGGTCTTGCAGGAGCCGCACCCGGAGCCGCAGCCGCCGCTCAGGGCCGAGCGCAGGATGTCCTTCAGGAAATAAAGGACGCAGAGGAGCGCGAGGGCGAAGGCGATGCAGGACTGGACGGTCAACGGAAACCTCACGCGAAGCCCAGGGCGTGTCCGCCCAGGATGGTGAACCAGGCCATGAGCCAGGCCAGGCCCAGCCCGTAGACGACGCTGAAGCCGGTCCAGAGGAGGCTGCGGGTCTCCTTGAGGATCATGCCGACGGTGCCCAGGCAGGGGGTGTAGATGAGGGTGAAGACCATGAAGGCGAGCGCCGTGAGCGGGGTCAGGCCGGAGCGGGAGCGCAGGGCGGCGCGGAGCCCGCCGGCGCCGCCGTCGCTGACCTGGTCCCCCGCCTCGGTGTGGTGGATCACCGCCATGGTGCTCACCACGATCTCCTTGGCCACGAACCCGGCGGTCAGCGCGATGCTGTCCTTCCAGGCCTCGGGCCGGGAACGGTCCGGATCGAGGATCGGCGCCAGGGCCGGCTGGAGGGCCTTGCCGATGTTGGCCGCCAGGCTGGTGTTCACCACCCGGCTCTGGTGCGCCATGGCCAAGTCGTCCAGGCGGCTGGTCTCCTCCGCCGGGGCCAGGTTGAGGGTGCGCACCGCCGCCTCCTGGCGGTGCAGCTCCTCGCTCCAGGAGCGGTTGGAGATGCCGGGGTAGTGGGAGAGGAACCAGATCAGGGTCGCGCCGGCCAGGATGGTGGTGCCGGCCCGGCTCAGGAACACGCTGCCCTTCTCCCACATGTGGATGAGGGTGCTCTTCAGCACGGGCAGGCGGTACGGGGGCAGCTCCATGACGAAGGGGGCGTTGGCGCCCCGGAACAGGGTCAGGCGCAGCAGCTTGCCCATGGCCATGGCCAGCGCGAAGCCCAGGAAGTGCATGGCGAGGATCGCGAAGGCGGCCTGGACCGGGCGGAAGAAGGTGCCCGCGATCAGGATGTAGATCTGCAGCCGGGCGGAGCAGGACATCAGCGGCGCCACCAGGATGGTGATGAACCGGTCCTCCCGGGCCTCGATGGTGCGGGTGGCCTGGACCGCCGGGACATTGCACCCGGTGCCCATGATCAGGGGGATGAAGCTCTTGCCGTGCAGCCCCATGAGGTGCATCAGCCGGTCCATGATGAAGGCGGCCCGGGCCATGTAGCCGGTGTCCTCCAGGAAGGCGATGCAGCCCATGAGCAGCATGATGATGGGCACGAACACCACCACCGCGCCCACCCCGGGGATGATGCCGTCCACCAGCAGGCTGGTGAGCTCGCCCGGCGGCAGCCGGTCTCCGGCCCAGGCGTGAAGCAGGTTGAATCCGCCGGCGATCCAGTCCTGGGGGATCTTGCCCACCACGAAGGTGAGGCTGTAGACCGCGATCATGATGGCGATGAAGATGGGGATCCCCAGCCACCGGTGGGTGAGCACGGTGTCCAGGCGCGCGGTGAGGTCCATGCGGGTCCGGAGCGACCGGATGAGCACCTCGCCCACCAGGCCGTGGGAAAAGCCGTAGCGCCGCTCGGCCACCAGGGTGGCGCCGTCGGCGCCCATGTGGGGTTCCAGGAAGTCGAGGCTGGCCTGGACCTGCGCGGTGATCGCCTTCCGGGCGTGGCTGAGCTCCACCGGGCCGGCGGCGGCCGGGGCCCGTTCCAGCAGCTGCAGGGCGAGCCAGCGGGGCGGGCAGGCCCGGGCCAGTTCCTCGTCCCGGTGGATCTCCCGCTCGATCTTGACCAGCTCGTTCTCCAGGTCGTGGCCGTAGTTCACGCTCCCGCCCGGGGCGGACCCGGGGTCCTTCGCCACCTTCAGGATGGCCTCGCGCAGGGCCTGGACGCCCTCCTCCCGGTTGCCCACGGTGGGGATCACCGGGCCGCCCAGCAGCTTCTCCAGGGCCGGCAGATCGATCTTCAGGCCGTCCTTTTCCGCGTCGTCCATCATGTTGAGGGCGTAGACCACGGGCCGGCGCAGCTCCAGGAGCTGGGTGGTGAGGTAAAGGTTGCGTTCCAGGTTGGAGGCGTCGAGCACGTTGACGATGACGTCCACGGCGGGATCGGCCACGAACCGGGCGGCGATCCGCTCGTCCTCGCTCTGGGCCGAAAGGGAATAGGTCCCCGGGAGGTCCACCACCTCCACCGGGCCGTCAGGCCCCGGGAAGAAACCGCTGCGCCGCTCGACCGTCACCCCCGGCCAGTTGCCCACATGCTGGTGCGAACCGGTCAGGGCGTTGAAGATCGTCGTTTTCCCGCAGTTGGGGTTTCCCGCCAGGGCCAGGGTCAGGGTCATCAATCCTCCTCAGACACGAGGATGCATTGACTCTCCTCCCGCCTGAGGGATAAGTGGTATCCCTTGATCACAAGTTCCATGGGATCTCCCAGGGGAGCCAATTTTTCCACCTTCAGGTGGGCGCCCCGGATGAAGCCCATCTCCAGCAGTCGCTGCCGGATCCTGCCCTGGGCTAAAACTTGGAATACCTGGGCTTCATCTCCCGGGTGCAGGTCACTGAGCGGCTTGGGCTGCTGGTGAGACATGTTCTCAACTCCTGACCCAGTCTACGATGGTTGGCCCCAGGAACAAGCGGGAATCCTGAGACACTTATCACAAGGCTTGGCCAGTCTTTGGATACAATGCCCTAGCAATGGACACCATGGTCATCACTCTCCCCAACGTATTGACGCTGCTGCGGATCCTCGCGGTCCCGTTCTTCGCCATCGCCGTCTGGTACGGGCACATGCCCGAAGCCTGCATGCTTTTCGTGGGCGCGGGCCTCACGGACGCCCTGGACGGCTACCTGGCCCGGCGCTTCAACCAGAAGTCGGCCCTGGGGGCCATCCTGGATCCGGCGGCCGACAAATTGCTCATTACAACGGCCCTCATCATGCTGGCCTTTCCGAGGGATCCCGGGGCGGTGCGGATCGCCCCCTGGGTGACCATCCTGGCCATCTCCAGGGACGTGGTGATCTCCCTGGTGACCCTGCTGGCCTACGACCACATGGACCCCGGCAAGTTCCAGCCCTCCATCCTCGGCAAGCTCACCACCTTCGTGGAGCTGCTGGCCATCTCCCTGACCCTGCTGCTCAACACCATCGGACCCTACCCCTGGTACCGGTTCCTGGTCCCCTGGGTCTACTACCTGATGGCGGCCATGGTCCTGGCTTCGGGGATCCACTATTTCTTCCGCAGCACCGGGCCCAACCCGGCACGCCCTTGAGCGGGGACTCGCCCACGCCCGGCCGGTTCGGGGTTCCGCTGGTGATCCTGGTGCCGGCCCTGGGGGTCCTGGCCGCGCTCTGGTTCCTGCGCTCGGCGCTGGCGCCCTTCTTCTTCGCCATCGTCCTGGCCTACCTGATGGCGCCCCTGTCCTCCAGGCTGGCCCGGCGGCTGAACCGGGGCTGGGCCGCGGTGCTGGCCATCCTCGCCTTCCTGCTGATCGTGGGGCTGTTCCTGTGGGCGCTGGTGCCGCCGCTGGTGGCCCAGGTGGAGCTCCTGCTGGCCTCGCTGCCGAGATGGCAGGCCCAGGCCATCGAGCGCTGGATGCCCTGGTTCAACGCCCACCCCGCGGTGCTGGCCAAGGTGCGCCAGGTCCTGGAAGCCATGGACCCCATGGAGTTCCTCAAGGGCCTGAGCCTGGCCGGAGCGGGGCTGCTGGGCTGGTTCCTGGAGTTGATGACCCTGATCCTGGTGCCGCTCATCGTCTACTACCTGCTGGTGGAGGGCCCGGTCCTGAGCCAGGGCGTGAACGAGCTGATCCCCATGCGGTTCCGCGAGCGGGTATCCGCCCTGGCGGCCGAAATCAACAACCGCCTGGGCGGCTACATCCGCGGCCAGCTGTCGGTGGCCGTCGTGATGTCGCTCCTGCAGGGGCTCGGCTTCCAGCTGCTCGGGGTGCCCTACCCATGGGTGCTGGGGCTGCTGGCCGGCATCACCAACGTCGTCCCCTACTCGCCCTACATCACCGCCCTGCCGCTGGCCCTCCTGTTCTCGGCCCTGGACGGCTCCGGCTGGGCCCACCTGTTCCTGGTGATCCTGGTGTTCGAACTGGTCCAGAAGGCCGAGGCCTTCTACTTCACCCCGGTCTGGGTGGGCCGCGCCAGCGGCCTGCACCCCCTGGAAGTGCTCCTGGCCATGTTCTGCTTCGGCTACGCCTTCGGCATCTTCGGCCTGATCTTCGCCGTGCCCCTGATGATCGTGGTCAAGGCCCTGGGCCGCGTCCTGGTGGCCAACTACAAGTCCCAGCCCTGGTTCAACGCATAGATCCGGGTTCCGCCCGGGCATCCGTCCGTTGCGTCGGGATCCCTGGCTCCGCGCCTGCGGCGCTCCGGCCAGGGCCCCGACGCTGAATCGACACTCCGACGGCGTGCCGCATTCCGGCCCCTTCTGCCGTTTTCCGGGAAGCTGGCTGATCCGCAGGATCAGACCGTTCCCGGGAAACGACCCTGGAGCCGGTCCGGAACCCGGACAACCCCCTAGACGAGGTCGTACGCGCCGAAGAAGAACCCGAGTTCGCGCACGGCGGAGGCGGGGCTGTCGGAGCCGTGGGTGGCGTTGCGGGTGTGGTCCTCGCCGAACCGCGCGCGCAGGGAACCCGGGGCGGCCTGGGCGGGATTGGTGGCGCCCATCAGGTCGCGCCAGCGCAGGATGGCGTTCTCGCCTTCCAGGCACATGAGCACCACCGGGCCTTCGACCATGAAGGCTTCGAGGCTCGGGTAGAAGGGCTTGGCCACGTGCTCCGCGTAGAACTCCTGGCAGACCTCGGAGGTGAGCCGGGCCAGGCGCATGCCCTTCAGGGCCAGACCGGCGCGCTCGATTTCGCTGATGATCTCTCCCGCATGACCGGCCTTGACCGCGTTGGGTTTGATGATGGCGAAGGTGCGCTCGGTGGTCATGATCTTCATCTCCAAAGAAGGACCGGGAACTCCGGTCCTTGAAAAAAGGCAGGTCATCGGATTCTGCGACAAAATCCGCGAAATCGGAATGGGCAGGATACCATCGGCGGACGGTCCGGGAAGCGGTGCGGGCGGGACCGGGCAAGGTCGCTGTGATGTTGAAATAAATAAAAAATATCTTGATGTTCTGCGGGGCGGCAAATTTACCACCAATGCTGGGAAATTTTGTCCTTCGAAGGTACAATCGAGAGCTTGACGCGATTGGATTCCAGCATGCTTGATAACCTCCTTAAGAAACTCATCGGCTCCAAGAACGATCGCGAACTGAAGCGACTGTGGGCCAAGGTCCAGGCGATCAACGCCCTGGAACCCGCGATCCAGGCGCTCAGCGACGACGAACTCAAGGCCAAGACTCCCTATTTCAAGGGACTTCTGGCCGACGGAGCGACGCTGGAGGACATCCTGCCGGAAGCCTTCGCGGTGGTCCGGGAGGCCTCGAAACGCGTACTGCGGATGCGTCATTTTGATGTTCAGCTCATTGGCGGCATGGTACTCCATGGCGGCGCGGTGGCGGAGATGAGGACGGGCGAGGGCAAGACCCTCACCGCGACCCTGCCCCTGTACCTCCACGGACTCGCCGGCAAGGGCGCCCACCTGGTGACCGTGAACGACTACCTGGCCCGGCGCGACGCCGAGTGGATGGGCCGGCTCTACAACTGGCTGGGCCTCTCCGTGGGCGTGGTCCAGCACGGGCTGTCCGACGAGGAGCGGCGCGACGCCTACGGCTGCGACATCACCTACGCCACCAACAACGAGATCGGTTTCGACTACCTGCGCGACAACATGAAATGGGCGCTGGAGGACTTCACCCAGCGCGGCTTCGTCTTCGCCATCGTCGACGAGGTGGACTCGATCCTCATCGACGAGGCCCGGACCCCGCTGATCATCGCCGGCTCGAGCGAAGAGGACACCTCCAAGTACTTCCGGATCGACGCGGTGGTGCCCAAGCTGGTCAAGGACGTGGACTACAAGGTCGACGAGAAGGACCGCCAGGTGAGCCTCAGCGACGACGGCATCCGCCACGCGGAGCAGCTGCTGGGCGTGCCCAACCTCTACGATCCCTCCGCCATCGAGACCCTGCACGGCATCAACCAGGCCCTGCTGGCCCACAACCTCTACAAGCGGGACGTGGAATACATGGTCCGGGAGAAGGAGGACGGCAAGGGGCTCGAGGTCGTCATCGTCGACGAGTTCACCGGGCGCATGATGCCCGGCCGCCGCTGGTCCAACGGCCTGCACCAGGCCATCGAGGCCAAGGAAGGGGTCGAGGTCAACGCCGAGAACCAGACGCTCGCCACGGTCACCTTCCAGAACTTCTTCCGGATGTACAAGACCCTGGCCGGCATGACCGGCACCGCCGAGACCGAGGCGCGGGAACTGCTGCAGATCTACAAGCTGGAAGTGGTGATCATCCCCACCAACATGCCGATGATCCGCACCGACTTCGCCGACACGGTCTATTCCACCAAGGCCGGCAAGAAGAAGGCCATCGTGGAGGAGATCAAGGAGCTCCACGCCAAGGGCCAGCCGGTGCTGGTGGGCACCGCGAGCATCGAGAGCAGCGAGGACCTTTCCGACGCCATGAAGAAGGCCAAGATCCCGCACGTGGTGCTCAACGCCAAGCACCACGCCAAGGAGGCCGAGATCATCGCCCAGGCCGGGCGCAAGGGCGCGGTCACCATCGCCACCAACATGGCCGGGCGCGGCACCGACATCGTCCTGGGCGGCAACCCCGAAGGGCTGGCCCGGATGGAAGCCAGGAAGCGGGACATCGCCCTCTACGACGAGGACGGCAAGGAGACCCCCGAGTTCCTCGCCCTGGTGGGCGAGATGGCCACCCAGACCGAGGCGGAGAAGCGCGTCGTCATCGAGGCGGGCGGCCTGCACATCCTCGGCACCGAGCGGCACGAGAGCCGGCGCATCGACAACCAGCTGCGCGGCCGGTCCGGCCGCCAGGGCGACCCGGGCACCAGCCGCTTCTACCTGAGCCTCGAGGACGACCTCATGCGCATCTTCGGCGGCGACCGGATCAAGAGCATGATGTCCACCCTGGGCATGGTCGACGACGAGCCCATCGAGGCCGGCATGGTCACCCGGGCCATCGAGCGCTCCCAGAAGCGGGTGGAGACCCATCATTTCGAGGTCCGCAAGCACCTGCTCGAGTACGACGACGTGATGAACAAGCAGCGCATCTTCTTCTACGGACTGCGCTGCGAGATCCTCAAGGGCAACACCAAGGAGTACGTGCTGCGCATCGCCGGCGAGATCGTCGAAGGGCTCATCCACGACTACCTCCCGGAAAAGGGCCTGCGCGACCTGGAAGGCTTCAAGGAGCGCTTCGAGCAGCTGTTCGCCATGAACGGCGTGGATCTGGAGGCCATCTCCTCCCAGGGCATCGGCGAGGCGATCGAGACCCTTTCCACCATCGTCAAGGACGCCTACCAGGACAAGGAGACCCGCCTGGGCAGCGAAGAGATCCTGCGCTGGCACGAACGGGTGGCCATCCTGCAGATCATCGATTCCGCCTGGAAGCGCCACCTGCTGGTCATGGACCACCTGAAGGAGGCCATCGGCTTCCGCGGCTACGGCCAGAAGGACCCCCTGGTGGAGTACAAGCGCGAAAGCTACGACTACTTCGAACAGATGCGCTTCGGCTACGAGGACGAGATCATCAGCTACCTGTACCGGGTGGAGCCGCAGGCGGCCTACGTCCCCGAAGACGACGGGATGTTCCGCGAACCCTCCGATGTCCACGAACTTGGCCCGAACGAGAACGGCTCCCTGACCGAGATGGGCCTGTCCGGCGAGACCGTGCAGCGGGTCATGCGCTTCAGCGCCGGCGGGATCGAGGACGACTAGGACCGGGCAGTCCCACCGCGCCATTTGTGTCCCGACCCGGCATCAGGGTCGTCGCTGTCAGTTCGCTGGCGCGAACTGCATCGACGGAAGGGATTGCTGCAGGGATCCAGGAGCCTCGTCTCACCCTTCATGGGGCGGCAAAGTCGGAGTCAACCCTTCAGCAGCCGACAAGGAATAACCCCTCACCTTCTCCCTCACGAAGGTGGAACAAGGGCCTCGCATATGTCCCGTGACCCCTTCCGTCGATGCAGTTCGCGAGAGCGAACTGACAGCGACGACCCTGATGCTGGGGCGGCACACGGACGCCGCAGACTAGTTGCCGGCCGGCTTGGTGGGATCCAGCTTGTCCAGGTCGGCGTTCAGCTTGTCCTCGGTGTCGGTGGCCGCCACCGCCTTGTCCACCTTGGGCAGGGCCGGTTTGAGGCTGACCTGCCCCTGGTCGATCTCCCGCTGGATCTCGGTCTTGGCGGTGCGGGCCAGGGCCGCGTTCACGTTGTCCCGGCCCATCACCAGCAGCAGGTAGAGGGAGCCCTCTGCGGGGTCGGTCCAGGTGGTGCGGGTGCTGGCGCCCACCAGCTCCTGGTCCACCAGCTGGCGGGTGACGTTGCCGATGACCCGGTTCATGACCTCCTGCCGGATGGGCTTGCCGTTGGTCCCCAGGGCGGCGGTGGTCACCTGCTGGTTGAGCTGGGTGAACATGTTCTGCACCCGGACCTTGAGCTTGCCGGCCAGCTTGGCGCGGGCGTCGGCGACCGCCGTGGTGCGCTGCAGTCCCTTGTCGCCCATGACGTTGGGCTGGGCGATCCCCACCGCGGCAAGGCCGTCGGGGATCTCCTCCCTGTCCACCCAGGCGGGGGCCTGGGCCGCGTTGGCCGGGGCCGCCTGGACCGGCGCGGCCGCGGGCGCGGTCTGGGGGGCGTTGCATCCGGCGCCGGCCAGGAGAAGGGTTCCCAATGGAAGGGTGATCCACATGCGCATGGGGGCTCCTGTCGGAAGGGGGTTGCCCCTGATCATCCCTTGGAAGAATAAGGACCACAACCCCGGAATCGGCCGTCCGGGCTACATGCCCGGTTCGTCGGCGCTGGGGCCGTAGATGGCCGGAACCGGCACGTCCAGCATCCGCAGGTAGACGCCCAGCTGGGCCCGGTGGTGGATGAGATGGCTCATGATGAAACCCCGGTACACGGCGATCCGGGGCAGGGCCAGGACGACCTTGCCGTCGCTCCTGCCGGTCCAGGTCACGGCGAACTCGCCGTCCGGCGTCGCGGCCAGGGTTTCCCTGCCCTGGGCGGCGCAGCGGTCGAAGAGCGCCAGCAGGGCTTCCCGGGTGCCCACCGGGGCCGGCATGCCGGCCTTGACCTTGGGGTCGTTGAACTCCATCCCGGTCTCCCTCAGGGTGGTCTCCAGCCAGCCCGGGATGGTCGCCAGGTGGTTGGCGAGCTGGCCCAGGGTCGAGGACTTGGGGTGGGGCCTGTAGTCGAACCGGCCGTCGGGGATGCGCTCCAGCTCTTTGCGGCACCCGGCCATTTCAAGGTCGTACTCGGGGAGGAGGGTCTGGGCGAGGCTCATGGTTGCTCCTTGAAGGATTCCATGTTGGCGCATAAAAAGCGAAAGTCAAGGAGAACGCCGGTATTTTCAGGCTGATCATTTAGTATCTCAGGTGCGCCGCGAGCTTCCAGCCCTCGAACGGCGGCAGGACGACGCACTGTCCGCCGGCGCAGACCTCTCCGCCCCGGAGCCGGCCTGCGGAGAAGTCCAGGTAGGAGCCCCGGGGCAGGTTCACCCGGACCCCCGCGTTGAACAGCCGGGTGGCCTGGAACACCGGCACCGTGGTGCGCTGCTGCATCAGGTAGACCGAGAACCGGGGGGAACGGGCCAACTGCACGGTGAGGTCGGTCTCCGAGTAGGGGTCGGACCCGGGCGGACGGTTGCGCTTGTCGCGCAGGGTGAGCTCGAGGCTCCACAGGGGCGTGAAACGCCAGGCCAGGGCGGCGTCGGTCCGCTTCTCCAGGTAGAGCACGGTCCGCAGGCCGTAGGTGCAGGACAGGTCCAGCCGGTCGAAGGCGTCCTGGAGCTTGAAGCCGCCGTAGACGTTCTGGCCTTCCAGGGTCTCCTCCCGGTAGCGCCCGGCGCTGAAGAACACCGTCAGGTCCGGCTGCCGGAACGAATGCTGGAGGTAGACCCGCCGGCCGGAACCGTCGTACAGATCGTTCTTCTCGGTGTCCCGGTCGGCCAGCGGCGGGTTGTTCAGCGCGTCGTCGAAGTTCCGGTAGTCCTTGGTCTCGGCCATCAGGAACCAGGCCCCGTGGTGGAAGGAGAGGTTGCCGTAGGCGCCGGTGCCCTTGCGGGGATCGACCGGGGTGGGGTAGGGGACCGGCTGCTGGTCGCGGAAATTCATCCAGCCCAGTTCCGCGTAGTAGCTGACTGCGCGGGAGGCCTGGCCGGACAGGCTGGCCGAACGGCACTGGCGCAGGCCCACCGGGAGCCCGAAGGCCGGCGTCCGCCCGTCCTGGACGGTGGCGGCGCGGAGCCCCACCCGCTGGTCCGCCGCCCACTCCCAGATGGCCTCCAGGGCCGCCACCCGCCAGCTCTGGTCCCGCTTCCCGCTGGTGACGGTGCCGCCGAGGCCGTGGACTTCCAGGCGCCCCCCGCGGTAGCGGGCGTCGCTGCCGTCGATGGTGTCGTCCTTGAGGAGGGCGGCGTTCTGGATGACCGACAGCACCAGGCCGCGGCCGAGCATGGCGTTGAAGTCGCCTCCCTGGAGGGTCCAGGGGCCGGATTCGTATTTGAGGTATTTCTTGTACAGGCCGGCGTCGGCGCGGTCCAGGGTGATGTTGGGATCCTGCTGGTAGAAGTTGACGTCCCACAGGGTGGCCCCGCCGGTCCAGTGCCCCAGGCCGCCCACCAGGGCGAGGGTCTGGCGGAACTGCCCGGGGCGCTCGACCGGCTCGCCGAAGGAACGGGGCGCGGTGGCCGCGAGGTCATGGCGGAAGAGCAGGTCGGCGGTGGCCTCCAGGCTGAACGGCCGCGCGTCCCCGGCCCGGGCCCCCAGGCCGGCCAGCGCCGCCATGAGGATGGTCCGGGCCTTCACCTGGCCAGCTTCGCCACCGCGGCGACCAGCGCCCGCTCGTCCCCGGACAGGTAGCCGCTGTGGCTGTAGGCCACCCCGCCCTGCCGGTCGATGACGACGGTGGTGGGGACGCCCCCTTCGGGGTTGAACATCCGGCACACCCCGCCGTCGGGGTCCAGCAACACGGTGAAGGTGAAGCCCCGGCCCTGGACGTAGGGCGCCACCTGGGCCAGGGTCCGCCCGTCGTCGATGGAGACGGCCAGCACCAGCAGCTCCGGGCTGGCTTCATGCAGTTCCTGGAGCTTCTTGAGCGACTTGGTGCACGGCCCGCACCAGGTGGCCCAGAAATCCAGCACGATGACCTGCTTCTTCAGGTGGTCGTCCAGTCTGAACAAGGAACCGTCCAGCTGCTTCAGGCTGAAGGACGGCGCCGGACCGGCCGGCGCCGGCGCGCACAGGGCCAGGGCCAGGAAGGCGCGGGCGAAGCGTCGGATCATGGGGCCTGCTGGGCCAGCAGCGCCTCGATCTTGGCGGTCACCGCCGGCAGATCGAGGCCGCCTTGCATGTACTGGACCTTGAACTCCCTGTCGATGAGCACCAGGGTCGGGAAGCCGCCGACGACCCGGGCATAGACCTTTTCCGCCACCCCGTCATAGGTCCCGCTGGCGTCGTTCATCACCGGCTGGGTCAGGTGGTAGGTGCCGACCCACTGCTTCAGTCCGGCCTGGGTGACGGCGGCGCCGTTGACGTCCTCGGTGAGGCAGGTGAGGACGGCCAGCCCCTTGGGGCGGTAGGTCTGGTACAGGTACTGGAGCGGAGCGGCGTCCTGCTTGCAGAAGACGCACCACATGGTGGAGACGTCCAGGAGGATGACCTTGCCCTTGAACTTGGCCAGGCTGATGGGGGCGCCGTCCGCGTCGATGCCGTGGATATCGGTGACCGGCTGACCCAGCTTCTGGGGCCTGGCTCCGGCGGACAGGGCGGATGGCCCGTCCTCGAAGGCCTCCTCGGCCCGGGCCGCGTTCAGGGGCAGCGTCGCCGCCAGCATGCAGGCAGGCCACAGCCTGCGATAAACCAACCCGTTCGATCCCATGATGTGCTCTCCAGGGCCTTGGATGCATCCGGCCCTGGCCGCGTCTTGCTTTTCAGCTGTATAAATTCACCTTGATTCGGGGGTTTTCAAGTCGCCCTGAGGCTGGGCGAAGCTCCTTCCGCTCAGCTTCTCCAGCAGCGCGATGCCGAACAGGCCGTTCATCATGCCGTTCGGGCCGGCCTCGCCGCCGCCGCCCAGGACCAGGTTGTCGGGGATGAACTTGAGGTTGCTGGCGGCGATCTTGTCGATGACCCGGATCTGGCCGAACACGTCCCGGCCCATGGCCCCCACTTCCAGCTTGTAGGCTTCGGCGGTGGAGGTGCCCTTGGCCAGGATGATCTCCGCCTCGGCGGTGCCGACCTTGGTGATGGCTTCGGAATCGGCGGCGGCGTTGACTTTGGTGGCCTCGGCCTTGCCGCCGGCCTCCAGCCGCACGGCGGCGGCCTGGCCTTCGGCGGTGAGGATGGCCGCCTGCTTGGAGCCTTCGGCCTCCTTGATCCGCCCTTCGGCCAGGTTCTTCTGGATCTCGACGTTGCGCTCGGATTCCACCACCTTGGGCTGCATGTTGGCCTGGGCCTTGGCGTTCTCCAGGTTGCGCCGCTCGTCCTGGGCCTCCTTCTGGGTGGCGAAGGTCTTCTTCTCCTGCTCGGCGATCTGGCGGTCGGTGACGGTCTTGGTGAGCTCCGGCGGCAGCACCACGTCGGCGATCAGGGTGTCCTTGGAATCGATGTGGTGCACCCGCAGCACCGCGTCGATGTGCTCCTTGGCCTTCTCCTGCAGCTCCCGGCGCTGGGTGTAGAGGTCCAGGGCCTGGATGTACTGGGCCGCGTTGCGGAAGTGCGAGCTGATGGCCGGCTCCAGCACCTGGGAGATCATGTTCTTCACCGAACCCAGGTTGGCGATCACCTTGGGCGCGTTCTTGATGGGGATGTGGATGATCACGCTGACGTCCATGTTGACGTTGAAGGCGTCGGCGGTGCGCAGGGTGATGGTCTTGAGGCTGGAGTCCAGCTCGTGGGCGCTGGTGCGGTTGTCGGCCCAGTTCAGCAGGATCTGGGTGGTGGGGACGATGTCGACCTTGCAGATCTTGGTGTTGAGGGGGTGCTTGCCGGGCTGGAGCGGATCGGACCAGATGCCCTTGCAGCCGTTGGCCACGATCTTGGCGTTGACCGCGTCGTCGGTCAGGTCCGCCCCTTCGGTGCCCACGTAGCTGGTCACCACGCCGCAGAAGCCGATCCCCACCTGGATCATGTCCACCTTCTCGATGGTGGCGAACCAGGGGTTGATGGCGTAGTTGCCGGCCCGCAGCACCGGGATCTGCAGGCCCTTCTGGCCGCCGGCCTTGAGGAAGGCGTCGGCGTCCTGGAAGTTGTTGTGGGTGTCCAGCGGCAGCTCCTCGGCGGCGATCTTGGAGGAGTCCACGATCGGCCGGCCTTCGTTGATGGTGACGATGCCCACCTGGTCGGCCTCGATGTGGGTCCAGTCGGCGATCTCGATGACCTTGAACAGCATCGGGTTGAGCCGGTAGATGCCGGGCATCAGCACGTCCAGCTGCCGGCCCTTCTCCCCGCCGTTGCGCAGGAACGCCTCGCCGTCGAAGAAGTTGCTGTGCCCGGTGACCCGGGCCGCCAGCAGCCGGCCTTCGGGGATCCGCGCGCCGTCGGTGGCTTCGATCAGGCCGATCTTGCCGCCGGGGATCTTGGTGATGGGCATCTTCTGGACCCGGAACATGATCGTGTTGATGCGGTAGTAGCCCGGGGGCAGGAACTGGATCTGGGGCCCCTTCTGCCCGCCGTTGGCGAGGAAGTGGTCCGCGGCCTGGAAGCTGTCGCATTCCACCGGCGAGCCGAAGTTGCCGCCCTGCCGCTCCACCCGCTTGCCGTCGATGGATTCCACGTAGCCCACTTCGCCGTCCTCGATCATGATCGCCGGGACTTCGTTCACCTCGAACAGGTGCGGGTTGATCTTGTACTCGCCCTCCGGCAGGATCGCCAGCTGCGGTCCCTTCTCGCCGCCGTTGCGCAGGAAGGCCTCGCCGTCCTGGAACAGATCGCAGTCCACGGGCCGGGCCATGAAGCTGCCGGACGGGATCGGGGCGCCGGTGACGGCCCGGATCACCCCCACCATGTTCTTGTGGATGATGCAGAAGTCGCGCTTGGTGACCTTGTAGATGAAGGGCAGCAGCAGGTGGAAGCCCGGGCCGAGCACCCGGGCCTGGACGCCCACCTCGCTGCGCAGGGCCACGGTGCGCCCGTCGGGCATCTGCCGGCCGAACCACCGCCGCTCCAGGATGATGATCTGGTCGCCCCTGGCGATGGTGAACGACTTGAGCAGGATGCCCAGGGCCACCAGCGCCGCGAGCAGCGCGGGCAGGCTCACGATGGACATCAGGGAGGCGAGGGATGGGAGTTCCATGGATTTTCCTCTTTTCCGGAACGCGCTGGATGGCTGTGCTTGATTTTTGCACGAAAGCGTTCCCTGCTGACATTTCCCCGGCTTTGTGGTTCGCTAGTGCAATGGAACTGGTGATCGTCACAGGACTGTCAGGGGCGGGACGGCGCTCGGTGCTGGGCGCCCTGGAGGATGCCGGCTGCACGGCCCTGGACAATGTCCCGGCCCGGCTCCTGGAGCCGCTGCTGGAGCTGGAAGCCAAGCTCAACCCCAACCGGCCCCGGCTGGCGGTGGGGATGGACAACCGCCACCCGGAGTTCGCCGCCGAGCTGGAGCCCATGGTCGACCGGCTCATGGACACCAGCATCCCGGTCTACGTGGTCTTCGTGGAGGCCAACGACGACGTGCTGCTGCGCCGGTTCTCCGAATCCCGGCGGCCCCACTTCCTGGCCAAGGACGGCGGCGTGGCCGAAGCCATCGCCAAGGAACGGGCCCTGCTGGGCCCGGTGCGGGCCATGGCCAGCGCCATCATCAACACCAGTTCGCTGACCCTGTCCCAGCTGCGCCAGCGCATCAGCGAGCTGCTGCCCGATCTGCCGGTGGCGGGCACCACCCTGCGCCTGATCAGCTTCGGCTTCAAGAACGGCACCCCGGCCGAATCGGACATGGTGCTGGACGCCCGGTTCCTGCCCAATCCGCACTACGTCACCGAGCTCAGGGAACTGACCGGCAAGGATGCCCCGGTGCGGGACTTCCTGCTCCAGTCCGACGTGTTCTCCACCTTCCTCGCCCTCACCGAGAACTGGGTGCTGTGGGCCTGGCCCTTCATCCAGCAGGAGGGGCGGGCCTACCACAACATCGCCATCGGCTGCACCGGCGGCCAGCACCGGAGCGTGGCGCTGGTGGAGATCCTGGCCCAGCACCTGCGCCGGGACATCCCCAAGCTCGTGGTGGTGCACCGGGAACTGAAGGGCTAGCTGCGCCTGATCGCCCAGTAGACCGGCGCGCCCAGGGCCACCAGGGCCAGCCCGGGCCAGGTGAAGGAAGGCCGGAAGACCAGCAGGGCCGCCATGATGCTCACGGCCCCCGCCACATACAGGGCCGGGAGGACGGGGTAGGCGAAGACCTTCACCGGGCGCTCCAGTTCGGGGCGGCGCAGGCGGAGGACGAAGATGCCCGCCACGGTCAGGGCGTAGAAGAGCAGGGCTGCGAACATGGTGAATTCAAGAAGCTGCACATAGTTGCCGGTGAGGGTGAGCAGGCTCGCCCACACCGCCTGGGCGCCCAGGGCGAAGGCCGGGACCCCGTGCCGGTTCAGGGCGGCGGCGGGCCTGAAGAACAGGCCGTCCGCGGCCATGGCCTGGTAGAGCCGGGAGCCCGCCAGGATCATGCCGTTGGCGCAGCCGAACGTGCTCACCAGGATGGCCAGGGACATGACCTGGTCGCCACTGGGGCCGAGGATGACCCGCAGGGTCTCGCTGCCGACCCGGTCGCCGGGCGCCGCGGCGATGCCCGCCGGGCCCAGGACCCGCAGGTAGACCACGTTGGCCAGGAGATACAGGCCCAGCACCATCAGCGGGCCCACCAGCAGGGCCAGGGGGATGGTGCGCCTGGGCTCGCGCACTTCCGCGGCGATGTAGGTCACCGTGTTCCAGGAGTCCGAGGAGAACAGGCTGCCGGTCTGGACCACCAGGAGGGCGGCCAGGAACGGCAGGGCGGCATCGGGTCCGCGCGGGATCCAGGCCCCCCCGGCGGCGTGGCCCGGCTTCAGGAAGACCAGCCCGGCGAGGATGAGCGCGGCCAGGCTGCCCAGCTTGGCCAGGGTGAAGGTGTTCTGGATCCAGACCCCCAGCTTCGAACCGAAGCAGTTGAGCAGGCTCAGGAGCAGGATCACGGCGATGGCGGTGAGCCGGGCCGGGGTGAGGCCGAGGTGGTACGGGCCCACGGTGACCGCTCCGGCCACCGTGCAGGCGGGAACCTCGAACGGGCCGACCAGGTACCGGCTTTCGCTCACCGCCGGGACCAGGGTGCCCAGGAACTTGGAGAAGGCCATGGTCACCGCCGCGATGGAGCCGCACTCGATGATGGCGAACACGGTCCAGCCGTAGAGGAAGGCGGTGAGGCGGCCGTAGCTTTCGCGCAGGTAGACGTACTGGCCGCCGGCCTTCGGGAACATCCCGGCCAGTTCGCCGTAGCAGTGGGCGCCGATGAGCGTGAGCCCGGCGGTGAGCAGCCAGGCCAGGATGAGAAAAGTGCCGGTGCCGCCGGTGCGGACCATTTCGGCCGGGACGATGAAGATGCCGCTGCCGATCATCGACCCCGCGATGAGCATGGTCGAAGAGAAAGCCCCGATGTGGCGTTGGTATTCTTGATTTTTTGACATGGCTACACCATGAATAATATATAGTGCGGAATGTCCTCCGGGGCCAACCTTTCGCCGCCGGCCTTGGCTCATGGCTGTCGTGGCGGCGGCATCTGAGGTTACGCTTGAGCAATGGCGCGTCCCAAGACCTCCCTTCGGCTTCTCCTGGCAACGGCCGTCCTCAGCCTCCTCCCCCTTTCGGGCTGGTGGCTGTGGCGCGGCCAGGGTCCCCTGGGCGCCCAGGCGACCGTGCTGGTCAAGCGCGGGGCCACCGTGGAGGCCATGGCCGACCAGCTGGAACAGGCGGGGATCATCCGCTCCGCCGCCCTGTTCAAGCTCTGGGCCA